>VOFH01003885.1_pt1 | contig 93548 bp, 140 predicted proteins | sample 5384091 | NCBI WGS metagenome assembly VOFH01 (sample SAMN12384727, study PRJNA508395) | human gut metagenome | isolation source: healthy gut G | host: Homo sapiens
GATCATCTCTATTTTGCATCTAACTATTTTGATCAGATGTATGAGTGTGCCGTAAAACTGATTAAGAAGGGGAAAGCATTTGTCTGTGATCTGACGGCAGAAGAGATGCGTGAATATCGTGGAACGCTGACAGAGCCTGGTAAGAACAGCCCGTACCGTGACCGTTCGGTAGAAGAAAACTTAAGACTTTTTGAAGAGATGAAAGAAGGCAAATATGCAGACGGAGAGAAAGTGCTTCGTGCAAAGATCGATATGGCATCGCCGAATATCAACATGCGTGATCCGGTCATCTACCGTGTCGCTCACATGACACACCACAATACCGGTGACAAATGGTGCATCTATCCAATGTATGATTTTGCTCATCCAATCGAAGATGCGATCGAACATATCACACATTCTATCTGTACGCTGGAATTTGAAGACCACAGACCATTATATGACTGGGTTGTGAAGAATGTGAATTTGATCCGGCACCGAGACAGATTGAATTTTCAAAGCTGTATCTGACAAATGTCGTTACAGGTAAGAGATACATTAAGAAACTGGTTATGGATGGTATCGTAGACGGATGGGATGATCCGCGTCTGGTATCAATAGCAGCCCTCAGAAGAAGAGGATTCACACCGGAATCTATCAAGATGTTTGTTGAGATGTGTGGAGTATCCAAGAGCCAGAGCTCTGTAGACTATGCAATGCTTGAGTACTGTATCCGTGAGGATCTGAAGATGAAGAAGCCTCGTATGATGGCAGTTCTTGATCCGATCAAACTGGTAATTGATAACTATCCGGAGGAAGAAGTTGAGGATCTGGATGTAGAGAATAACCTGGAGAATCCGGAACTTGGTATGAGAAAAGTACCATTTGGTCGTGAGCTTTATATTGAGCGTAATGATTTTATGATCGAGCCGCCGAAGAAGTATTTCCGTCTTTTCCCTGGCAATGAAGTACGTCTGATGCATGCATATTTTGTAAAATGTGTAAGTTACGAGACGGATGCCGAAGGAAATGTAACGGTTGTTCACTGTACCTACGATCCGGAGACAAAATGTGGAACAGGATTTACCGGACGTAAAGTGAAGGGAACAATCCACTGGGTAAGTGCTCCACAGGCAAAGAAAGCAGAAGTAAGATTATATGAGAATCTGATCGATGAAGAGAAGGGTGTATATAATAAAGAAGACGGTTCCCTGAATCTGAATCGAATTCACTGCAGATTTTAAAGGAGTGCTATGTAGAAGACAGCTTTAACGAAGCAGGTCCGTGCGACAGCTTCAGTTTGTAAGAAACGGATATTTCTGTATCGATTCGAAAGATTCTACACCGGAGAATCTGGTATTTAACCGTATCGTATCGCTGAAGAGTTCATTTAAGCTGCCTAAAAAATAAGAAATAATGAACAGTAGAATACATTAATAAAGATACTGTGATTAAGATGGAAAAATAAAATGAATGAATTAACGATAAATCTAGACAGTCGTTCGAAGAAGCCGCTGTATGAGCAGATTTATGATTATATCAAGTCTGATATCCAGAACGGGAGGATTCCTTACGGGGGAAAAACTCCCGTCTACCAGGGCTTTGGCAAAGCATCTGGAAGTCAGCCGCAGCACGGTTGAACTGGCATATGAACAATTATTATCAGAAGGATATATTGAATCTGCCCCATACCGCGGTTTTTCGTGGCTCAGATTGATGAATTATATCAACTGAAAAAAGAAGAAAAGAAGTCGAACGGAAAATAGAAAAAAAAAAAGTGTATCAATATGATTTCACACCGAATGGAGTTGATCTGAACAGCTTTCCGTATAATGTGTGGCGAAAACTGTCAAAAGATATCCTGATGGATGACAGGACAGAATTATTCCGTACAGGGGATCCGCAGGGCGAATATGGTTTCGAGTGCTATCAGTAATTATCTGTATCAGGCGCGGGGAGTGGACTGTACACCGGATCAGGTTCTGATCGGCGCGGGGAGTGATTATATTCTGATGTTGCTTGGTATGATCCTCGGAACAGAACATATGATCGCATTTGAAGATCCAACTTATAAACAGGCATACAGAGTGATCCATACACTTGGGTATGAGACGGTTCCTGTGGCGATGGACAGACATGGTATGAAAATACAGGATCTTGAAAGTACGGGAGCTGATATTGCTTATGTAACGCCATCCCATCAGTATCCGACCGGGATTGTTATGCCGATAGGAAGAAGAATGGAGCTTTTGAAATGGGCATATGAAAAAAGACGGAAGATATATTATAGAGGATGATTATGACAGTGAATTCCGCTATAAAGGGAAACCGATTCCGGCATTACAGGGATATGATGCGGAAGATAAAGTCATTTACCTTGGAACATTCTCCAAATCCATCGCACCCGCAATACGTCTGAGTTATATGGTATTGCCAAAAGATATTCTGAAAGCATATCGGAAGAAGGAAGCTTTGTGAATTCTACGGTATCAAAAGTGGATCAGACGATCGTGCAACACTTTATTGAAGAAGGATATTATGAACGCCATCTGAATAAGACCAGGGCGTTATATAAAAACAGGCATGATGTGTTGATCGAAGCTTTGAAAACCACTGGGAGATATCTGTGAGATATCGGGGAACATGCAGGGGTTCATATCCTGTTAACATTTAAAAACGGACAAAAGAAAGAAATCTGATCGAGAAGGCGAAAAAAAGCAGATATCCGGGTATATGGGCTTTCTGATTACCGGATTCGCAAAGATGAAAAGGAAAAAAGCAACCATCCTTCTGGGATATGCGAATATGAGAGAAGAAGATATCAAAGAAGCTGTGGCAATTCTGAATCAATGCTGGAGAAAATAGAAAGTGTTTCCAACATTTTAGAAAGAAAAAAAGCGGTATATAATATCAAACGGGGAGAATAAAAAAGATTACCCTGTTGATATCATATACTGCTCTTTATACTTGTGTATGCAAAAAGACTATTGGATACAGAAATGTCTTCTGCAGTAAAGGTAATAAATACCGATTAATCCTCGTCATCTCCGTCGTCTTCGTCAGTGTCTTCGGAAGTATCCGGAGTGTCCTTAGCATCAGCATCTTCGGAAGTATCTTCTGTGTTGTCCGCAGAGGTATCTTCTGTACTGTCATCTGCTGCATTGTCCTCTTCGGTAGTTGTTTTGGCTGCATTCAGATCGACATATCCACGGTCAACCGGTTGGAGGTCATTATCCAGATCGAAGTCTTCGTCTTCAAAATCATCGTTGAAATCATCGTCCTCATTTTCTTTGACTTCTTTAAATAATAAACCAGACCTGCTGCGGCACTGCCGATTGCTGCAAGACCTAATAATTTTTTGCTCCATTTTGCCATGATAATCTGACTCCTTTCCGTTCTTTTTCCTTATCATAGCACATATTATATGCTTTTTTTCCATTAAATTAAAATAAATTATTGCAAGTTGAGAAGAAAATAAAAATATGATACACTGTATCATATCCTGGCTGTATCAGTACCTGAAGGGAGCCTGGGACGGAAAACCCGGTGAGAATTGTATGGTCCTGGATAAAGGAGAGAAAAGTATGAAAGAACAAAGCAAAAGACGGTGGCAAAGAAGAAATTTTTTTAAAATGGTGTTCAGCCGTGCCGGGATTTTTGTCATATTGATTCTGATACAGTTACTGGTATTCTTAGGAATTCCATACTATCTGAAAGAGTATGCAACCTTTATATACAGTGCGATGAGCGTGATGGAAATCGTTGTTCTTGTATATATCATTAATACAGAAGGGAACCCGGCATTTAAAATGACCTGGATGCTGTGTGTGATGGCACTTCCGGTTATAGGAACGGTATTTTATATCTATGTACATCTGCAGCTGGAGACGAGATTTGTACAGAACAGACTTGCGGCACTTCGTATGGAGACAGAACCTTATATGGATCAGGATGAGAAGGTTACAGAGGCACTCTGGGCAAGCAAATCGGCAAATGCACAGCTGTCTTATTATCTGCCACATCAACTTGGATTTCCGACCTACCGCAATACGGAAGTCGAATATTTCCCGGTGGGAGAGGATAAATTTGCTTCTATGATTAAAGAGCTGGAAAAAGCAGAGAAGTTCATTTTCATGGAATATTTCATTGTAGAGGAAGGAATTATGTGGGATACAATCCTGGAGATCCTGAAACGGAAAGTGAACGAAGGTGTAGAAGTCAGGTTCATGTATGATGGAATGTGTGCATTTGATCTGCTGCCGTACAGTTACCCTAAGAAACTTCAGAAATTCGGGATCAAGTGCAAAATGTCCAATAAGATCCGGCCTTTTGTGTCTACAATCCAGAATAACCGCGATCATAGAAAAATCTGTGTGATCGATGGGCAGACAGGGTATGTAGGTGGTGTGAATCTGGCTGATGAATATATCAATGAAAAGAACGATTCGGTCACTGGAAAGATACAGCTGTTCTGTTAAGAGGAGATGCGGTCCAGAGCCTGACAATGATATTCCTGCAGATGTGGGATGTAGATATGCGTGGTGTTGAGCCTTATGGAAAATATCTTACAAAAAAGCGGAATCACTGAATGACAGACTGGGATACGTGATCCCATATGCGGACAGTCCGTTTGACCATGAGAACGTAGGAGAAGAGGTGTATTTCCATATCCTGAATCATGCGAAGAAGTATGTGCATATCATGACTCCGTATCTGATACTGGATAATGAGATGCTGACAACACTTATACGTGCAGCCAAAAGTGGTATTGAAGTGATCATCATCATGCCGCATATTCCGGATAAATGGTATGCATTCGCGGTAGCAAAGACATATTATAAAGAATTGATTGAAGGCGGAGTGCAGATCTATGAGTATACACCTGGATTTGTACATGCGAAAGTATTTGTATCTGATGATGATACGGCAACAGTAGGCAGTATCAATCTGGATTTCCGGAGTCTCTATCTGCATTTTGAAAACGGAGTATTTATTTATGATAATCCGGAGGTTCAGAAAGTAGAAGAAGACTTCCAGAATACCCTGGCAAAAATGTCACAAAGTGACAGTGACCGAGGTGAGAAACAGAGGAGTTCTTATGAAGGTAGCCGGGCAGGTGTTAAGACTGGTTGCGATTTTAATGTAAAGAATACAGGAAATCATATGTATTTTCTGTAAAAATATTATTGAACCAAGATAAAATGTATAGTATAATGCTTAAGGCGGTTTGATTAGACTCGCTAAAGTAGACTGATAAGTCATGTTAATAACGCAGGAGGAATGGATATGGTTAAAGCAGTAGTCGGTGCCAACTGGGGCGACGAAGGAAAAGGTAAGATTACAGATATGCCTGGCTGAGCAGGCAGATATCATCGTAAGATTCCAGGGAGGCGCGAATGCAGGTCATACAATTATCAATGATTATGGAAAATTTGCATTACACACACTTCCATCAGGAGTGTTTTACGGTCATACAACCAGTATTATCGGAAATGGTGTAGCACTGGATGTTCCGGTGTTATTCAAGGAAGTGCAGTCTATTATCGATCAGGGAGTTCCGATGCCGAAGATTCTGGTATCTGACCGTGCCCAGATGGTAATGTCTTATCATAAGAATTTTGATGCATACGAAGAAGAGAGACTGGGAGGAAAATCTTTCGGTTCTACAAAATCTGGTATCGCACCATTTTATTCCGACAAGTTTGCAAAGATCGGTTTCCAGGTAAGTGAGTTATTTGATGATGAACTGTTAAAGAAAAAGTTGTAAAACGTGGCAGAACAGAAGAATGTATTGCTTGAGCATATTGTATCACAAACCATTATTAAAAGAAGAAGAGTTATTAATGAACTTTCAAGAATATAAAAAGATGATCGAACCATTCGTATGTGATACATCTCTTTTCCTTGAACAATGCAATCAAGGAAGGCAAGAAGATCTTATTAGAAGGTCAGCTTGGTACCTTAAAAGATCCGGATCACGGAATTTATCCAATGGTAACCTCTTCTTCCACCTTGGCAGCATACGGTGCGATCGGAGCAGGCATCCCACCATATGAGATCAAGAAGATCGTAACAGTAAGTAAAGCATACTCTTCCGCAGTAGGAGCAGGAGCATTCGTTAGTGAGATCTTCGGAGACGAGGCTGACGAACTGAGAAGACGCGGCGGAGACGGCGGTGAATTCGGAGCAACAACCGGACGTCCAAGAAGAATGGGATGGTATGACTGTGTTGCAACTAAATACGGATGCCGTCTGCAAGGAACAACGGATGTAGCGCTTACCGTACTTGACGTATTAGGATACTTAGATGAGATCCCGGTATGTGTTGAATACGATATCGACGGAGAAGTTACCACAGACTTCCCTGTAACTGCAAAATTAGAGAAAGCAAAACCGGTAATCAAAGAAGCTTCCGGGATGGAAATGTGATATCCGTGGAATTAAGAAATACGAAGACGAGTTTGTAGAAGAGCAGATTGGATACCCAATTACAATGGTATCGAATGGTCCGGAAAGACATGATATCATTTACAGAGAGTCAAAATTTTTCCAAATAAGATAAAATATTTCGAATCATGAGATGAAAAACAGGGATAAAGCAAGCCATGCGTCTTTTTGAAGACAGGAGAGCTGCTCTATCTCTGTTTTTTAATACCAAAGTATGAAAGAGAAGTTGCCGGTGGCAAGTTCTCCGCATCGCCATGCGTTCGTAAGGAGCTGACAGTGGCAGGTCCTGTAGATTGTTATGTTTTCCTTAAGAAATTTCTTATGCTTTATTCAGATTTTTTCCATAATGTTGACACATTCTATGCATATAATGAAACCATCGTAAATATAATAATAACGTCGGTGTAATCAGACACCAGAGACGTAAGAGGGGATAAAAATAATCAAGATGGAGGTATGCACTATGAATACGAGAGACTGGATAAAAAGAGGAAGCAGAAGTGATTTCAATGGAAGAATACCTTGCTAAGAGAAAGAAGATCAGAGAAGATGAAAGAAAACATAAGAAAAAGGATCAGACGATCGCGAAGAAAGTCTGATGCCCTTTTTGAGTTTTATATGGTATCATCGCTTGCCTGGTCATGAGACTGTGATAACTTAGATACATCATCCGAGCTGTGGCTGTGAAAGCTGTCAGCTGAATCATCAGATGGAGTATTATGCCGGGTAAGCTTGAATACCAGCATATAACCATAGAGAAGTACCGGAAGCACAATCGTACATGCAATAGAGGCCCAGAGAAGGTCGATGGAATGCGGACTCCCGATCAGGGCAAATATTAATGTACTGAGATACATACCAAATAATAAAATGGCAGCAGCAAGTGCCAGAATACGTTTTGCATTTTTCATAATAATCATCCTTTTACAATGAATCAAGACTTTAGTATATTATATAGAGAGCAGTGAAAAATTGCAAATGAATATCGTACAAAGGAGTATAGAAATATGAGTATACATTATATCAGCAGTGGCAGAACATCGCTTATGACGAAACTGCAGACAGAAGTCAGTTAGAAAAATTGGGGAACTTATTTCCAGATTGAGAAAGAAATTTATGAAAAGCTTCTTTCTAATCTGGATGAAGTTGTAAAAGGAACAGTAAAAGAATTGGCTGAGAAATTCGGACAGGAAGTTCTGACAATGATCGGTTTCCTGGATGGTATCAATGAAAGTCTTCTGATCGAGATCGATCTTGATACAGTAGAAGAAGATACAGTAGTAAGTCTTGCATTTGACAAGGAAAGACTGTATAAGAATATGGTAACGGCAAAAGCTGACTGGCTGTATGAACTTCCACAGTGGAAAGAGATTTTCTCAGAAGAAGAACTGAAGAAATTCTACAAAGAACAGAAGGAATCTACAACAATCCGCAAACCTAAAAAAGATCGGAAGAAATGATCCATGCCCGTGCGGATCAGGAAAAAATATAAAAAATGCTGTGGCAGATAATATTTCTGGTTACAGGTATCCTGAGTCTCATTTATTACAGTGCGGTCTGTATCGCACTGTTAAAAAAAATGGGACTCTACTTTTTTCCAGATTCTGGTGGCGACCGGAATAGTGGGAATTGCAGGGAGTGCGCTGATCCGTTTATATGGAATGCCGTGTATCGTAGAAGCAATGATTGGTATTTCGGTATGTTTTCTTCTGATCGCAGAGATAAAGATCATAAAAGGAATGCACAGAACCCCTTTGGGAAAAAAAGAAAAGAACACTTTGAAGAAGACACAAAAACAGGATCCGCTACAAGATGGATCATTGTACTGGGAGCGCAGGTAAGAGGCCGGAAGATTACCGATTCACTGAAACGAAGACTGGACTGCGCGTCAGAGTATCTGAAAGAGCATCCGGATGTACATGTGATCGTCTCCGGAGGACAGGGAAAAGATGAAGAAGTAACAGAAGCGTATGCAATGGCACGTTATCTGGAGTGTGAAGGGCTTGACCGCAGGCGTATTGTGCAGGAGGATGTGTCGGTAAACACACTGGAAAATCTGAAGTTTTCCAGAAACCTTATTGCAGATGTAGATACACCGGTAGGAATTGTCTCAAATAATTTCCATGTATATCGAGGGGTGTATATGCAAAACGTGCAGGATTTAAGGAGCCGTTTCCGATACCGGCAAGCTGCCATCCATTATTATTCCCAAATTATTTTGTGCGGGAATGTTTTGCGGTCTGGAAGCTGTGGCTGAAAAAAATATTGACAAAGCAAAATGCCGTGTTATAATGAAAATGTATGAGAAAACACGTTGAAGAGAAGAGTAGGCTGGGAAAGAAATGCCAGAGAGAAGCCACGGGCTGAAAGCTTCTTATTTTGGAACCTTCTGAAAACTACCTCTGAGTGGCTGCAAAACAGTCCGGTGATTCCGTTATCGTCATAATTAAGAGGTTCTGGCATAACAGTCTTTGGTGAATAATATAGAGACTGTGAAGTGTCAGTTCAAACAGGGTGGAACCGCGAGATAACTCGTCCCTTACAGTGATTATCTGTAAGGGGCTTTTTTTTTTCGCCACGCGTTCGTAAGGAGTGGCCAGTGGCAGGTCCTGTAGATGCCATGCGTTTAGAAAAAGCAGCAGATTACGGATGATTGCTGAACGGGCAGGAAAGAAGATACATGCCCGAGGATAGGATATAAAAAATTAAAAAGAGAGGACATGATAATTATGAAAATACATTAAAAGATGGATCTTTCAAAGAGTATGAAGGAAGTATGTCAGTACTGGATATCACAAAAGATATCAGCGAAGGTCTGGCAAGAGTGGCGACTTCTGCAAGAGTTAATGGTGAAGTAGTAGATCTCAGACACGTTGTAAGCGAAGATTGTGAACTGGAGATTCTTACATTTGATAATGAAGAAGGAAAGGGTGCATTCTGGCATACAACATCTCACATCATGGCACAGGCGATCAAACGTCTGTATCCAGATACAAAACTTGCGATCGGACCTTCTATCGAGAATGGATTCTACTATGATGTAGACCGCGAGACGCCATTTGTAGCAGAAGATCTGGAAAAGATTGAAAAAGAGATGAAGAAGATCGTCAAAGAGGCTCTTCCGATCGAAAGATTTACAAAGACAAGAGAAGAAGCAATCGCATATTTCAAAGAAAAAGACGAACCATATAAAGTAGAGTTGATCGAAGATCTCCCGGAAGGAGAAGAGATCAGCTTTTATCAGCAGGGGAGAATTTGTTGATTTATGTGCAGGACCACACCTGATGACAACAAAGCCTGTAAAAGCATTCAAGCTTACAAGCCTTGCAGGTGCTTACTGGAGAGGAAATGAAAAGAACAAGATGCTTACAAGAATTTATGGTATTTCTTATCCTAAGAAAGCACTGTTAGACGAATATCTGACCATGCTTGAAGAAGCAAAAAGACGTGACCACAGAAAACTTGGTAAAGAACTTGGACTTTTCATGATGTGCGAAGAAGGTCCTGGATTCCCGTTCTTCCTTCCAAAGGGAATGGTTCTTAAGAATACACTGCTTGACTACTGGAGAGAACTTCACAAAAAAAGCAGGTTATGTAGAAGTATCTACACCAATTATCTTAAGCAGACACCTCTGGGAGACATCCGGACACTGGGATCACTATAAAGAGAATATGTACACAACACAGATCGATGGAGAGGACTTTGCAATTAAGCCAATGAACTGTCCGGGTGGAATGCTTGTATACAAAGCAGAACCGCGTTCATATAAAGATCTTCCGCTTCGTGTCGGAGAACTCGGATTGGTTCACCGTCATGAAAAATCAGGACAGTTACATGGTCTGATGCGTGTACGCTGCTTCACACAGGATGATGCACATATCTTCATGATGCCGGAACAGATCCGTGACGAGATCAAAGGTGTTGTAGCTCTGATCGATGAGGTATATCAGCTGTTCGGATTTAAATACCATGTAGAGCTGTCTACCCGTCCGGAAAACAGTATGGGAACGGACGAAGATTGGGAGCTTGCTACAGAAGGACTTCGTGGTGCGCTTAATGATCTTGGTCTTGACTATGTGGTAAATGAAGGAGACGGAGCATTCTACGGACCGAAGATCGACTTCCATCTGACAGACTCTATCGGAAGAACATGGCAGTGCGGAACTATCCAGCTGGATATGCAGCTTCCACAGAGATTCGAACTGGAATACACAGGAGCAGACGGCGAGAAACATCGTCCGATCATGATTCACCGTGTTGTATTCGGTTCTATTGAGCGATTCATTGGAATCCTGATTGAACATTTCGCAGGTGCATTCCCCGACCTGGTTAGCTCCGGTACAGGTAAAAGTACTTCCAATCTCTGATAAACATCTGGAATATGGACAGAAAGTACTGGATACATTGAATGCGGCAGGTATCCGTGCAGAAATCGATACACGTGCAGAGAAGATCGGATATAAGATCCGTGAGGCTCAGATGCAGAAGATTCCTTATATGCTTGTAGTAGGAGCAAAAGAAGAGGAAGAAAATCTGGTATCTGTAAGAAGCAGATTCGCAGGAGACGAAGGACAGAAGAGCCTGGATGAGTTCGTAGCATCTGTTACAGAAGAGATTGCAACAAGAGCAAGACGTGAAGTCGTAAAAGAAGAAAAACTAATTTAGTTTTACAAATGTATAAAAAATAAAGAGAACTGGCATAATATATCTTGAAGTTTGAAAGGAGGATATATTATGCCAGATTTAAGATGTACCGTACAGACTTGTACACACAACCAGAATTATTACTGTAATCTTGACAGTATCGTAGTAGGAGGAAATTCCGCAAAAAAAAAGCAGATGAGACAAGCTGTGACAGTTTTGAAGAGCGAAAAGGTGGAAGCTCCTATTCGAATGCATACTCGGACATGGCGGGAAAAGAAGCATCTGCCAAGAGTGACGTGGATTGTAAGGCAATAGACTGTATGTATAACAAAGAATGTCAGTGTCATGCAGGAAAGATCAGTGTAGAAGGCGGGAATGCCTGTCACTGTCAAGAGACGGAATGCGCGACGTTCAAATGTGGATGTGCGTAATCTTTGGAAGAAAAGATGCGCAGGTCATATGTATACGATCAGTGAATAAAAGGTACAGATAAAGAAAAGTATGAAAAACCGGAATAAAGCTTAAGAATAAGTTTTTACCCGGTTTTGTCGTATCAAAGTATGTTGACGTAGATTTACAGTGAGGGTATAATAGCTTTATATGCCAAAACTGGCAGGGAAGAAGAGGATTTCATGAACAAAGAAGAGAATACATACTATAAAAACAGTCCCAAGTTTGGCAGAAAAGGACTGTCCAAATTAAGACAGCAATTTAACCGTGGAATGACCTATTTCCTGGTAATTGTTGCCTGTATTCTGGTTTATTTTGCCATGCTGAGGGTAGAAGCAATTTCGAATACACTGTCAAAGATCCTGTCGATTTTAAAGCCTGTATTGTATGGATGCGGGATTGCGTATCTTCTGAATCCAATCGTGAAGAGCGTAGATGCATATCTGGTGCCAGTGCTGGAAAAGCACATGAAGAAGAAAGAAAAGCGAAGAAGGTTTCCAGAAGTATAGGAGTGATCGTGGCGCTGGTTGTATTGATTACGGTTGTATCGACATTGATCAATATGCTGATACCGGAACTGATCACAAGTATCCGTAATCTGATATTTACACTGCCGGCGCAGATCAATCAGCGGGTAAAAAGAGATCAATAATATACAGTTGGATGATTCGACCGCGACAGCAGTATTGAAAAATGCAATGAACGAAGCTTCGGCAAGTCTTCAGAAGTGGATGCGTACGGATCTGTTGGATAAGGTAAATGAAGTGATGACGCATCTGACGGTTGGTCTGTATACATTGATTATGGAAATGTTCCATGCGGTGATCGGAGTGATCGTATCGGTGTACATTTTATTTGGAAAAGAGACGTTCATTAATCAGAGTAAAAAAGCAGCTTATGCGATTTTTCCTGCAGAACGTGCAAACCTGTTGATTCATATCGCAGTAAAGACGAATGAGATATTCGGTGGATTTATCATTGGAAAGATGATAGATTCGATCATTATCGGAATTTTATGCTTTATTGGTACATCGATCTTAAAGATGCCGTATGCAATGCTTGTCAGTGTAATTGTAGGGGTGACCAATGTGATTCCGTTCTTCGGACCGTATATTGGAGCAATCCCGAGTGCTGTCCTGATTGCGCTGGCAGATCCGATGAAAGGGATATATTTCCTGATATTTATACTGTTGTTACAGCAGTTTGACGGAAATATCCTGGGACCAAAGATCCTTGGCAATTCTACGGGACTGTCTGCATTCTGGGTAATCGTATCAATCCTTCTTGGGGGCGGATTGTTCGGAATTCTTGGTATGTTATTTGGAGTGCCGACGTTTGCGGTTGTCTATTATATTATAAAACTCCTTCTGGATAACCAGCTGGAGAAAAAGAAACTGCCGACAGATTCGGACTGCTATAACGGGGACAGTTATGTAGACAATGACGGTACATATTTTCAAAAAAAAGAGATGACGGGGCAGAAACAGAAGAACAGAAAATAGAAAAAAAATAAAGAAGAAAAAGGGGAATAAGATTATGCCGATCAGAGTGCAGAATGATCTCCCGGTCAAGGAGATTTTAGAGAGTGAAAATATATTTGTAATGGATGAACACCGTGCAACACATCAGGATATCCGTCCGATCAAAATTGGACTTTTTGAACCTGATGCCGTTAAAAGAAGAGACAGAACTGCAGATATTACGTTCACTGTCTAATACACCACTTCAGGTAGATGTGACATTTGTTGCAGTAGCTTCACATCAGTCAAAGAATACGTCAAAGAGTCATTTGAACAAATTCTATCAGACGTTTGATGAAATCAAAGACCGGAAATTGACGGATTCATCATCACCGGGGCACCGGTAGAACAGATGCCGTTCGAAGAAGTGGATTACTGGGACGAACTGACACGCATTATGGACTGGACAAAGACAAATGTCGTATCAACATTGCATCTTTGCGGGGAGCTCAGGCAGGAATGTATTATCATTATGGAATCGATAAAGTCCAGCTGGATAAGAAGGCGTTCGGTCTGTTCTGGCACAAAGTGCTAAACCGTAAGATTCCATTGGTACGTGGGTTTGATGATGTATTCCTGGCACCACATTCCCGTCACACAGAGACTCCACTGGATAAAGTGCGCGCAGATAAGAGAATCACGATTCTGGCTGAATCGGATGAAGTGGGTCTCTTCCTTGCGATGGCACAGAATGGACGCCAGATATTCGTGATGGGACATCCGGAATATGATCGTGTGACACTGGATGGAGAGTATAAGCGCGATAAGAGCAAGGGACTGTCGATTGAACTTCCGAAGAATTATTATCAGGACGATGATCCGGAGAATGGGCCATTACTTACATGGAGAGCAACAGCTAATAATTTATATACTAATTGGTTAAATTATTACGTATATCAGGCTACGCCATATGACCTTGAAGGAACACCGGATTTTACTTGGAAATAGGGCATTTTCAGGGAATTGTGAGTCAGGTTGAAGAAATGAAATGACAGCAGGAAAAGCAGACGGTATTAAATAAGGATTAGCCAGAAAGCAGAAAATACCAAGGCAGGAACCAAGATTAACTTGAAGTTCATTACACAGAGTGTTATAATATCAAAAAAATATTAGGCAAAAAGACTCCGAGGATGGAATATCCCCGAGTCTTTTTGCATATAAAGGAATAAGGAGGAAAAGAGGGTATGGAGTTATTGAACGCAATCGTCATAACCGTAAATGGAGTCGTCTGGGGATGGGCAATGATCATTCTGCTGCTTGGTACACATATTTATATGACAGCCAAGACAGGATTTATCCAGCGTTTTACCATTACAAAAGGAATCAGACTGTCTGTGGAAAAAGATACGAAGAAATATATTCATAATCTGGATACAAAAGATGACACACCGGTACCGGTAGTGAAATGATAAACAAGTAAAAAACTTGACAAAACAACTTTGATACAGTAAAGTATAACCATAACAAAGCAAAACCGTTGAGAAAGAGGAGTAGCTTATACAATAACATCCAAGAGAGCAGCAGGTGGTGTGATTGCTGTATGAAGTTGATAAGTGAATGGCCTTTCGAGGGCAGTCTGAAATCAAGAATTTATGAATATATGTAATTCAAGAGAGTATGGCTTGTCGGGAACCGAACCCGTTATCAATCAGGAGTGTATGTTAGTACATGAGAAAGTGGACGATTCGTCAATTTGAGTGGTACCGCGATAATAATAGATTTTATTACCGTCTCAAACCTTTTGGTTTGGGGCGGTTTTCTTTTATCAAAAAAAAGGTATGACGGACGTTATCGATGAAAGATTTTCTCTCCTAACAGTTACAGAGGGTCTGGCAATTGCAATCTGTAGACAATCAACAATATTTCATACAGGAAAAGGAGAAAAAAGATTATGAAAAAGAAAATGGTAACAGTATTATTAACAGCAGCAATGGTAACAGCAATGGCAGCAGGATGTGGCAAATCATCCGATTCCGGAAGTGATAAGAAAGAGTCTTATACCATCGGAATTGAGCAGTTTGCAGAGCATGGTTCTCTTGATAACTGCAGAGAAGGTTTCTTAAAAGGTCTGGAGGACGAAGGAATCAAAGAAGGCGACAACCTGACAGTAAAATATAAAAATGCAGCGGCAGATATGGGAACTGCAAAACAGATTTCCGACAGCTTGGTATCTGATAAAGTAGATCTGGTATGTGCCATTGCAACACCCAGTGCCCAGAGCGCATACAACGCAGCCATGAACGCTGATATCCCGGTGATCTACACTGCAGTTACAGATCCTGTAGCAGCAGAACTTGCAGATAAAGATGGAAAGCCCGGTAGGAGAAGTAACAGGAACATCTGACAAACTTCCGGTAGAAGAACAGCTTAAGATGATCCGCGAGATGCTTCCGGATGCAACAAAGATCGGTATCCTGTATACAACAAGCGAAGCAAACTCTGTGTCAGCAATTGAAGAATATAAGAGTCTGGTTAAGAAATATGATTTCGAACTTGTAGAAAAGGAATCACAACAACGGCAGATGTATCCCTTGCGGCAGATGATCTGTTAAGCAAAGTAGACTGCATTTCCAACCTGACAGACAATACCGTAGTTGCATCTCTTCCGACTATCCTGGATAAGGCAAATGAAAAGAAAATTCCGGTATTTGGAAGTGAAATTGAACAGGTAAAGATCGGATGTCTTGCAGCAGAAGGAATTGATTATATCGCTCTTGGAAAACAGACAGGTAAGATGACAGCAAAGGTATTAAAGGGCGAAGCAAAGGCTTCTGAACAGAACTTTGAGACAATCACAGAGCCTGGATTCTATGTAAATAACAAAGTAGCAGAGAATCTTGGAATTACGGTTCCGGATGATCTTGCAAATAATGCAGTAGAAAGTTTTGACGAGATTACAGCAGAATAAGCCGGAAAGGGCAAAGTACAAAAAGAGAAACGTCTGAGACAGACAAAAATTGGGAGGCATTTTTCATGAATTTCATCACATCGATATTAGAACAGGGTCTGATCTATGGGATCCTGGCACTGGGGATTTATATCACATACAAAATATTGGACTTTCCGGATCTTACGGTGGATGGAAGTTTCCCTCTGGGGGCAGCAATCACGGCTGCCCTTCTTACAAGAGGAATGAATCCATACATCACACTGATCCTTTCGTTTTTGCAGGGGCAGTCGCAGGAATCTGCACCGGACTGATCCATGTGAAATGTAAGGTCAGAGATCTTCTCTCGGGAATCATTATGATGACAGCACTGTGGACGATCAATCTTTACATAGCGGGAACGGCCAATGTGCCGTTGTTTTCACAGAAGACTATTTTCAAAAATGACCTGATGGATAAGATCATCCCGGATGCACTTGTACCGTATTCAACATTGATCATTATCCTGGTGCTGGCAGTGATCTGTAAAGTATTGCTGGACCTTTATCTGAATACAAAGTCCGGATTTCTGTTAAGAGCCGTTGGTGACAATGACGTACTGGTAGTGTCTCTTGCAAAAGATAAAGGCAATATCAAGATCCTTGGACTTGCAATCTCAAACGGCCTGGTAGCGTTGGCCGGATGTGTGTTTGCACAGGAGGAGCGAGTATTTGAAATTTCAATGGGAACCGGAGCAATGGTCATCGGCCTTGCAAGTGTGATCATTGGAACCAGCATTTTCCGTAAACTGACGCTGCTGCGTACGACAACAGCGGTACTGATCGGTTCAATCATTTATAAAGCCTGTGTGGCAATTGCACTCCGTAATTTTGATCCGCAGGCAATGAAACTGGTAACAGCAGTTCTGTTTCTGATTGTACTTATCATCAGTATGGAGAGAAAGAAGAAGGTGAACACCAATGCTTGAGTTAAAAGGAATTCATAAATATTACAATCCGGGAACCGTAAATGAGATGTGTCTGTTCCAGAATTTCAACCTGACGATCGACAAAGGGAGTTCGTATCTGTTGTGGGAAGTAACGGTTCCGGAAAGACATCGATGTTAAATATTATCTGTGGAAGTATTCCGGTAGAAGGCGGACAGATCCTGATCAACGGATCGGATATTACAAAGCAGAAAAGAATTTAAAAGGAACCAGAGAATCGGCCGTGTCTATCAGAATCCCGCAATGGGAACCTGCCCGAGCATGACCATTCTGGAAAATATGTCGCTGGCAGACAATAAAGGAAAGGTATTCGGCCTTTCCAGAGGAACGAACAAGTCAAGAATTGAGTATTACAGAGAACAGTTAAGCCAGCTCGGACTCGGTCTGGAAGATAAGATGGACGTCAAAGTCGGTGCATTATCCGGCGGACAGCGTCAGGCAATGGCACTTTGATGTCTACCATGACACCGATCGAGTTTCTGATCCTGGATGAACATACGGCAGCACTGGATCCGAAGACCGCTGAACTGATCATGGAGCTGACCGATAAGATCGTAAAAGAAAAGAATCTTACAACGATCATGGTTACACATAACTTAAGATATGCGATCGAATATGGCAACCGTCTTGTGATGATGCATCAGGGAAATGCGATCCTGGATAAAAAAGGAGAAGAAAAAGACAAGATGTCGGTAGATGATATCCTGGCGTTATTTAATGAAATCAGTATTGAGTGTGGCAACTAAAAGATGTTATACTGAATATGCCAGTAAAAAGCACAGCTTTAAAGGCTGTGCTTTCTTTTTGGCTGCCGGATACAAAAGAGAAGGATCCGGTGATAAAAAGAAATGTATAAAAATACAAAGAATATAAGAAAGAGGACATACACATGGCAAAAAAGAATTGCGAAATTTGAAAAGGTAAGTTTTGAACAGTTTAAAGGAGGATACACAGATGCGATCGGAGAAGCTTCCGATGAGCAGATCAGGGAAGTCTATGATTCCTTAAAACTTCCAAAACGCGCAACAAAAAAGGATCCGCAGGATATGATTTTTATGCGCCGGCAGCCATCACTTTAAAACCGGGAGAGACGGCGAAGATTCCAACCGGAATCCGTGCGAAGATGGAAGATAACTGGGTGCTTCAGTGCTATCAAGAAGCGGTCTGGGATTCAAATTCCGCCTGCAGTTGAATAATACAGTAGGAATCATCGACAGCGATTATTATTATTCAGATAATGAGGGGCATATTTTCGCAAAGATCACCAATGATACAAATGAAGGGAAAACAGTGGAAATTCCGGCAGGAACGGGATTTATGCAGGAATCTTCATGGAATATGGAATTACGGTAGATGATGAAGTGGAAGAGATAAGGAACGGTGGATTCGGCAGCACGACAAAATAGCCGGAAATGACGGATTCTGCATGAAATATTAAGAACCGGGGCATACTGGAAAGTATAGTCTATGTATATAAGAGGTGAGAAGGACATGACGCGCCAGGAAATCCCGGTTTTTAAGACAAGAGAAGAAAATGTAGCATATATGAATGAAACACTTCCAATCCAGGAAAGCTTTGACCTCATTCAAAGAGATCTGCTGATCGGAGGAAGGGTTTCTTCTTTTATTTTGTAAATGGGTTTACGAGCGAAGAGACGATGTTGAAGATTATGGATGCACTTCTGAAGGTGAAGGAAGAAGAGATGCCAGAGGATGTGTGGGAGTTTGCCAACGCATGCATTCCATACGTTGAGGTTGAAGTGTTGTTTGATTTTGATCAGATACTGAAAAGCCTGCTGTCTGGTGAAACGTGTGTGTTCATTGATGGATACCGGGCATGTATTGTGATCGACTGCAGGACATATCCGGTAAGAAGTGTGGAAGAACCGGATAAAGATAAGTCCCTCCGAGGTTCCAGAGACGGTTTCGTAGAGACACTCGTATATAATACGGCAATGATGAGAAGAAGAATCCGTCATCCGGCGCTGATCATGGAGATGATGGAAGTCGGGGACAGTTCCAGAACGGATGTGGCACTCTGCTACATGGGAGACAGGGTAGACAAGGAACTGTTGAAAAATGTACGTGACAAGATCCGGAGTGTGGATACGGATGATCTGCGGATGAACCAGCAGAGTCTGGCGGAATGTCTGTTCAGACGGAAATGGTACAATCCATTCCCGAAGTTCAAGTTCACCGAGCGTCCGGACACGGCATCGGCATGTCTTCTGGAGGGAAAAGTCGTAATTCTGGTAGACAATTCACCATCTGCGATGATACTTCCGACATCGATCTTCGACATGATCGAAGAGGCCAATGATTATTATTTTCCGACACTGACCAGTGTCTATCTGAAAATATCCAGAACACTGATCAATCTGATGACGATATTTCTGACGCCGGTCTTCCTGCTTTTTATGCAGAATCTGAACTGGCTGCCGAAAGTATTTGCCTTTGTGGCGGTGAAGGATACAGTGAATATACCGTTGATCTATCAGCTTTTGATGCTGGAAGTAGCGATCGACGGTCTGAGGCTTGCGGCACTGAATACGCCAAGTATGTTAAGCACTCCGCTCAGTGTGATCGCAGGTCTGGTTATGGGAGAATTTTCGGTAGCATCGGGGTGGTTTAACAGCGAAGTCATGTTATACATGGCCTTTGTGGCAGTAGCCAATTATACACAGCCGAATTTTGAACTTGGTTATGCGTTAAAATTCATGCGTCTGGCATTACTGGTATTGACCGCATTATTTAATTGGTGGGGATTCGCACTGGGCTGTATTCGGGTGGTGTGCAGCATCTGCTTTAATAAGACGCTTTCCGGAAGAAGTTATCTGCATGTGAGCCTGAAATAATGTAATGTGAAAAGAGGCAATGAATGTGTACACAAAAATAAGAAAATGATATAATAATTTTATACTAAGGTGAGTATATAAGAGAAGAAGTATACAAAAAGAATATGCAAGAGAAAGGCAGCGATACAAATGAATCACAGAGACGAAAGACTCGGAAGTGCACCGCTGGGGAAACTGATGTTTTCTCTGGCAGTTCCTTCTGTGGCGGCACAGCTTATCAATGTGCTTTATAATATAGTAGACAGAATTTACATCGGTCATATTCCGGGATATGGAGATGTGGCACTGACCGGCGTTGGGGTAACATTTCCCATCCTTACGATGATCTCGGCATTCAGTGCATTTGCCGGAATGGGAGGCGCACCGCTTGCGTCAATCCAGCTTGGAAAAAGAATAAACAGGGAGCGGAGCAGATCCTTGGCAATTCGGCAGGACTGCTGATCATTTTTTCTGTGATTCTGACGGCGTTCTTTTCGATATGTAAGACACCAATCCTTTATGCATTCGGAGCAAGTGATGCAACGATTGTCTATGCAAGAGATTACATATCTATCTATCTGATCGGAACGATCTTTGTACAGCTGGCACTTGGGTTGAATGCCTACATCAGTGGACAGGGAGAAGCGAAGACGGCGATGTTGTCGGTACTGATCGGAGCGGTCTTGAATATCTGTCTGGATCCGGTGTTTATCTTCGTGCTGCATCTGGGTGTGCGAGGGGCGGCAATCGCAACCATTTTGTCGCAGGCGGTCAGCGCGGCATGGGTGGTACATTTCTGACTTCAGAAAAGACTGTGATGCACCTGTCGCTAAAGAATATGCGCCTGAGAGCGGATGTGATCAAGATGATCGCCGGACTTGGAATCTCGCCGTTCATCATGCAGAGTACGGAAAGTCTTGTGACGATCACGCTGAATACAGGACTTCAGAGATACGGCGGAGACCTGTATGTTGGTTCGATGTCGATCCTGATGAGTATCATGCAGTTGATCACAATTCCGGTGCAGGGGATTACACAGGAATCCAGCCGATCATCAGTTATAATTACGGCGCAGGAAATAAGGAACGTGTGAAGGATACGATGAAACGGATGATCCTGGTATGTCTGGCAGGAACGCTTTTACTTGCAGGCGTTGCAATCCTTGCACCGCAGATTTATACCGGATTATTTACGAATAATCAGGAACTGTTGAAACGACATGCCAGGTTATGCCGGTTTATTTTCTGGGAATCTCTATTTTTGGAATCCAGTGTGCGTGCCAGACATCGTTCATTTCACTGGGACAGGCAAAGGTGTCGCTGTTCATTGCGCTTCTCAGAAAGATTATTCTGTTGATCCCGCTTGCAATTATTTTGCCAAAATTCATGGGGGTGATGGGAATCTACCGTGCGGAGCCAATCGCAGATGTAATCTCCGTTGTGACGACAAGTGTTGTATTTATCTATACGATGAAAAAAAGTTTTGCGTAATATGTAAGACAATGGTAAGATGAAAGAGACTTGAGGATGAGGAGGTTTTCAATATGAGTGAATATGTAATAACCATCAACAGTACATCTGATCTGCCAAAAGAGTGGGTGTGGGAAAGAAAAATCCCGGTAGTTCCTCTGAACTGTACGATCGGCGGGAATACTTACCGTGATATGTATGATCTGTCCGCAGATGAATTCTACGGCATGTTAAGGGCAGGGGAGATGGCAGTGACATCACAGCCAAGTCCGCAGGCAGCAATCGATATGCTGGAACCAATCCTGAAAGAAGGAAAAAGATATCCTGCATCTTAGTTTTCATCAGGACTTAGCGGTACATATAACAGCATGTGTATAGCAGCAGAGGAACTGCAGGAAAAATATCCGGAAAGAAAGATCGTTGTGATCGATACGCTCTGTGCAAGTCTGGGAGAAGGACTGATTGATTATAAAGCACTGGAACTTCAGAAAGAAGGAAAGAGTCTGGAAGAAGTTGCACAGTGGGTGGAAGAGAATAAATTAAAAATCTGCCATTTCTTTATGGTAGAAGATCTGAATCATTTACAGAAAGGCGGACGTATCTCGAAGACGGCAGCAGTTCTTGGAACGATGGTGCAGATCAAGCCGATCATTTATCTGGATAATGAAGGAAAACTTCAGATCATCAAGAAAGAACGTGGCAGAAAGAAAGCAATGAAAAGCAACAATGAAAGGCGGTTTAGGCGCTAAAAAAAGACATAATAGAACTTTAAAATTAGCAAAGGGTTACAGAGGCGCTAGATCTAAACAGTATAGAGTAGCAAAGCAGTCAGTTATGAGAGCACTTACAAGCTCATATGCTGGTAGAAAAGAAAGAAAGAGACAGTTCCGTCAGTTATGGATCGCTCGTATCAACGCAGCAGCTCGTCTCAACGGACTTTCATACATCAAAGATGCCAGAATTGAGGAAATGGCATTTGGTGAATATGAAGGAAAATGCTGTGCAAGAGATAACTGGGAACTCCCGGAGGATTTTCACAAATTTTTTAATGATCCGGCAGGATTCGTACCTGGGAAAGGCGGAGAATCATTTGCTGATGTGAAGAAGAGAACCGGAGAATTTCTGAAGAGTCTGTATAAAAAAAGACTGATGGTGTATATGAAAATATTCTGATCACCACACATGGTGCGGCACTGGCCGGAATGCTGAATAATATCCGAAAAGAGCCGTTAGAGAAGTACTGGGGAATCGGGGTACACAGTAACTGCGGAGTAACAGAAGTAGAAGTGAAGAATGGAGAGGCGACGATTCTTTCTGAAAATGTTACATATTACGAGGAAGCAGTAAGACCATGGGCTGATAAATAAAAATAGCTATAAAAATCATGATATCATAAGAGCAAAAGGAGAATGAATATGGCAATTGAAACAGCGGGACAACAGAAGTATGCAGATTTGACTGCAAAAGAATTAAGTCGTTGCAGACGGGGATGATAATCTGGATCAGCCTTTTTGTCTGGCACTGATCTGTTCTTTCTCTAATAATCTGCTTGCAATCATTGTGGGAATTGTAGCGGTAGTCTATGCAGTGGTCAATACAAAGGGAAGAAAAGCATTCAACAGTAAACTGGATAAAATAGAAGATAAAAAATGAATTCTACCGCCAGATTGTGGCACCAGATGTACTTGAATTGAAAGAAGAACAGCTTCTGGTTGCAAAAGATTATGTCATTGTAGTTGATGCGGATGTATGGATATACGATCTGCATCATATGGAAAAAGTAGAAGTGGGAAAACAAGGAAATGTGAAGAAAACCCTGTTCCTGACAGAACCAAATGGAAAAAGACATGCCATTTTGTCGACAACTAAGGGGATGGAAGACAGGAAGCGTTTGATCAGGTGTATTATAGATTGCATGATCGGCTTGCTGTTTAGTTCATCATCGTACCCCGGTCCATGAGAAAGACTTGGTATTCTGGTTCTAGCGTATATGGAGTGATGTTAGAACCAGAATACCAAGTCTTTCTCATGTCGTGATAGGCCAATGATAATGAATTCAATAGCGGAAATATAACCCTTGTGTGTAGCTGGGAAGTTTTATGGAGGTCAGGGTAACGACCGCTTTATGCATTTAACAGCAATCTAATTATCTTCCTCCTGAACCGTATAAGTCTGTCTCTTTCTTGCCATCTCATCGCTCTCAAGATATTCATCATAAGTTGTGATCTTATCGATCAGCTTACCGCCCGGAACAATCTCCATGATACGGTTCGCTGTTGTCTGTACGATCTGGTGGTCTCTGGAAGTAAAGAGAAGTACTCCAGGGAATTTTGTCATTCCGTTGTTGAGTGCGGTGATGCTTTCCATATCCAGGTGGTTGGTAGGCTCGTCGAGGATCAGTACATTGGCACCGCTGATCATCATCTTGGACAGCAGACAGCGAACCTTCTCACCACCGGAGAGGATGCGGACCTTTTTCACACCGTCTTCGCCGGCGAACAGCATACGTCCCAGGAAACCACGGACATAAGTTACATCCTTTTCCTCGGAGTACTGTGTCAGCCAGTCTACGATGCTGTAATCGTTGTCGAATTCACTGCCCGCTGTCGAGTGGGAAGTAAGCCTGAGTTGTAGTGATTCCCCATTTATAAGTACCTTCGTCCGGCTCGATCTCTCCGGCAAGGATCTGGAAGAGCGTTGTCTTGGCAAGCTCATTGCTTCCGACGAATGCAACCTTGTCATCGTGGTTCAGAGTAAAGGAAATGTTATCCAGAACTTTTTCGCCGTCGATTGTTTTGCTTAATCCCTCTACCGTAAGGACTTCATTACCGATCTCGCGGTTTGGACGAAAGTCGATGTAAGGATATTTACGGCTGGATGGCTGGATGTCATCAAGCTGGATCTTTTCCAGTGCACGTTTTCTGGAAGTAGCCTGCTTGGATTTTGAAGCATTGGCACTGAAACGAGAGATGAATTCCTGCAACTCTTTGATCTTTTCTTCCTTTTTCTTATTGGCTTCTTTCATCTGACGGATCAGAAGCTGGCTGGATTCATACCAGAAGTCATAGTTACCGGCATAGAGCTTGATCTTGCCATAATCGATATCGGCAATCTGTGTACATACCTTGTTCAGGAAGTAACGGTCATGGGATACAACGATAACAGTGTTGTCAAAGTTGATCAGGAATTCCTCGAGCCATGCGATCGCATCAAGATCTAAGTGGTTAGTAGGCTCGTCGAGAAGCAGGATATCTGGGTTTCCGAACAGTGCCTGTGCAAGCAGGACTTTTACCTTTTCCGGACCATTTAAGTTCTTCATCATTTCATAATGCATCTCAACCGGAATGCCGAGACCATTTAACAAAGTTGCGGCATCGGATTCTGCTTCCCATCCGTTCATGGCTGCGAATTCGCCTTCCAGTTCGCTGGCATTCATACCGTCTTCATCGGTGAAATCTTCTTTTGCATAGATGGCATCTTTTTCTTTCATGATCTCATACAGTCTTGCATTTCCCATCATAACGGTATCCAGAACCGGATATTCGTCGTATTTGAAATGATCCTGCTGCAGGAAAGAAAGACGTTCACCCGGTGTGATGATGACCTCTCCGTTCGTCGGCTCAAGCTGTCCGGACAGAATCTTAAGAAATGTAGATTTACCCGCACCGTTTGCTCCAATCAGACCGTAGCAGTTTCCTTCTGTAAATTTAATATTAACATCTTCGAACAGGGCTTTTTACCAACCCGTAATGTTACATTACTTGTACTCATCATATTGGTTTGTATTCTCCTTGTCGTTTGAATCTTCGTTGATAGTGACTGCGCCCGGATTTGCAGACGCTGACTAGCATATAGTACCAGAGATAAAGGAAAATAGCAAGGGAAGTTCCTCTTTTCCTTCTATGAAAAAGGGTATATAATGATAGCAGTATCATGCGCAGAGCTGTCGGTGGCAGGTTCTGTAGATAAACGATAAAAATGCGCAGACAAATTTACGAAGATTATAAAGCTAAAGAGAGGTAAGGCTTATGGTAAAAGCAACATTAGTACTAGAAGGCGGGGCAAACCGCGGAGTATTTACATCTGGAGTTCTTGATTATCTGATGGAAAAGGACATGTATATGTCCAATGTGATCGGCGTATCGGCAGGTGCGTGTAATGCGGTTGATTATGTGTCGAAACAGGCTGGGCGGAGCCGGGAATGTGTGATCCATCGTGAGAAAGAATACGATTATGTATATGGTTTAAAGAAGACCCTGAAAGAAAAAGCCCTGATGGATATGGATATGCTGTTCGATAAATTTCCGAACGAAATTTATCCATTTGATTTTGAGACTTATTTTGCATCTGAGATGGAATGTGAGCCGGTGGTTACGAACTGTATCACGGGAGATGCAGAATATCTGTCGGAAGATAAAGATCCGGAACGTCTGATGAAGATCTGCCGTGCATCGAGCAGTATGCCGCTTGCGGCACCGATTGCAAATGTAGACGGAATCCCGTATATGGACGGCGGCCTTGCTGATTCCATTCCAATCGAATATGCACTGGAAAAAAGGAAATGACAAGATTGTTGTAGTATTGACGAGAAATCCGGGCTACCGCAAGAAGAGAGCGGTAAAAGCAACGGAACAGCTTTATAAAAGAGCTTATAAGAAATATCCGAATCTGGTACGTACGATCATGACAAGAAATGCTGTATACAACAAGCAGATGAAACTGATCGAAAAGCTAGAAGAAGAAGGAAAGATATTCGTGATCCGTCCGCTGATCCCGACTGTGTCCCGTATGGAAAAGGATTATGACAAGCTGCAGCATTTCTATATGCATGGAAACAGACTGATGAAGAAAGAATATCAGGGACTGCTGGAGTATCTGAACGAATAAATATAAAAGCAGATTATAATGTTTATGGAAATAAACAGAGTAAGAAAAATAAAAACAGGATGAGACAGAGAATGGAACCAAGAACATTACTAGATTTTATGGGCGTGGCAGAACGCCTGAAATGTAATATGCGCCATTCCAGAACGGCAGAGAACAGACGGGAAAGTGTAGCAGAACATACCTACCGTCTGTGCGTGTTTGCATGGCTGGTAAAAAGAAGAATTCCCGGATTGTGATATGGACAAGGTGATGAGGATGAGCCTGTTCCATGATCTGGGAGAAGCAGTGACCGGAGATATTCCGGCATTTGTGAAGACAGATTCTGACCGGGAAGTAGAAGAAAGTGCAATCAGTAATGTGACAGTGATGCTCCCGGAAAGGGAACGAAAAGAACTGGATGCGCTGTTTGATGAACTGGAAAAAGCAGAGACGATGGAAGCGAAAATCGTACATGCACTGGATAAGATGGAAGCATTGATCCAACATAATGAGGCAGATATTGCAACGTGGCTTCCACTAGAATATGATCTTCAGATGACTTATGGAGAAAAAAGAATGTAAGGCGGATCCATATCTTGCGAAGCTGCGTGAAGTGATCCGACAGATATCGGCAGATAAGATTGCCTCAGAGGGAGAAGAAAGGGGACAGTCTTACTATATAAGAAAAGGTGTGGAGAATATGCATCTGGAAGAAGTGGCAGCACTTCTGCACAGAACGGACTGGGCAAAAGACAGAACGGAAGAGCTGATCAGAAAAAGTATGGAGAATGCCTGTCCGTATGGATTATTTCTGAGTGACTGCATCAGTGAAGGCGGAAAAGACAGGCAGATCGGATTTGCGAGAGTTCTGACAGATGGTGTGACGACATTTTACCTGATGGATCTGGTCATAGAAGAAGCGTATCGCGGGCAGGGGTTTGGAACAATCATGATGAATCAGATTATGAAGGAAAACGGGCATCTGTATGGTATGCTTCATACACAAACTGCAAAAGCATTTTATGAAAGATATGGGTTCGGGAAATAGGAAATACAAAGAAAACAGAAGAAAATATATGGAAAAACCGTGTGGCTAAAAATAGCTACACGGTTTTTTTGTTCAAAAGGAAAAGGCTAAAGTATTCAGGATTTTCTGATATCTATAGATCTTCCAGGTTGATATCGCGGGGTGTTTCCATATGTTTCAATGTAATCTCATAGATGTGGGAAGTATCGCCATTCTTCATACAATCCAAAATTGCCATATGTTCTTCGTAAGTCTGTTCCATACGGCCTTTATGTGCAAGGGAGAGTTCAGCCAGCCGTTTCATGCGGTACATGAACATGGCGAATACATTTGAAAACTGTTCATTTTCCAGATAATCTATGATTTTTGTGTGAAACTGAAAATCATATTCGGAAAATTCTTTGATAGAATGTGTAGTTTCCATAATATCGTTCATGCACTCCATGATCCAGTCTAGCTCTTTAAAAAGCTTTTTCGCTTTGCGGGTAGAAGAAGTTTTTACTGATCTGAACGGTGCAGTATGTTTCCAGTGCAGAACGTACCTGAAATGTTTCATTTACATCCTTTCGGTTCATCTGATGCAGCATAAATCCTTTGCTGGGAATAATATCAATATAACCTTCCTGTGCAAGTCTGTGCACGGCATCTCTTAGCAGGGGTGCGCGAAATTCCAAGTTCTTTTGATAATTTTGTCTCAGAATAGACTTCCTGATAGGAAAAATGATTCTCCATGATCAATTTCTGGAGATAATTATAAGCTTGTTCATTGAGTGGTGTCATAGTAACTCCTTATATTTCACGATAATTATTTATTTAACAAAATTCATGCGTTTTTCGCTATAAATATCATACAATACGGGCTGAAATCGGTCAAGTGAAAAGGAAAACAAGGGTGAAAAAAGTTGTCTATAATGTTAAGAAAATAACGAAAGAAATGCGATGTATATGTTAAAATAGACAAAAATAGAGGCGGAAAACTGGTGAAATAAGAGAAAGAAAAATAACGTCTTGACCGGTATACCGGTATGTAGTAAAGTGTAGTCAGAAACAAAAAGAACGACACATTTCACTGATCGAACGGAAATGAACAAGTGTAAACTATGTTGTGAAAGTAAACGATCATGTGGAGTGAAAAAAGAGAAAGGATGTATGAAAATGAAAGTAGGATTTATTGGACTTGGTATCATGGGAAGACCGATGGCAAAGAACTTATTGAATGCAGGTGTAGAGCTGCTGGTATCTGATTTAAATAAAGAAGCAGTTGCAGATGTTGTAGCAGCAGGAGCAAAAGAAGCAACATACGCAGAGATTGGTGAGCAGTGTGGAAGAATTATCATCATGGTTCCAAGCGGAGCAATTTCCAAATCTATCTTATTTGATGAAGACGGTGTTGCATCGACCATCAAAGAAGGAACCGTTGTATGTGATATGAGTTCTGTAACACCGGTAGAATCAAAGGAATGCTACGAAGGACTGAAAGATAAAGGTGTAGGATTCGTAGATGCACCGGTATCCGGAGGAGAGCCTGGAGCTGTTGCAGGAACACTTGCAATCATGGCCGGAGGAGATCAGGAAGACTTCGATGCAATGAAAGAGTATTTTGACATTCTTGGATCTTCTGCGTTACTGATCGGTGGAAGCGGAAGCGGAAGTGTTACAAAGCTTGCAAACCAGGTAATCGTTAATAACACAATTGCAGTGGTATCTGAAGCATTTGTACTTGCTACAAAAGCAGGAGCAGATCCGGAAAAAGTATATCATGCGATCCGCGGAGGACTTGCAGGAAGCGCAGTACTTGATGCCAAGATCCCGATGATCATCGAGCGTAACTTCAAACCAGGCGGACCGATCAGAATCAACCATAAAGATATCAAGAACGTAGTAAATACAGCACATTCGATCGATGTACCGATTCCATATACAGCACAGCTTTATGAAATCCTTCAGACACTGAAGATCCACGGACATATGAATGATGATCATGGCGGAATTGTTCAGTATTTCGAAAAACTTGCTGACGTAGAAGTAAAAAAGACGGAAGAGTAAAGGAGAATGGACATGGCATTGAATGCAGAAGTATTAACTTCATATAAGAAGATTGACGAAGCTTATATCGATGAACTGTTAAAGAAAGAAATTGAAAAGAATAATAAAAAGATCGTTGTCTTAGACGATGACCCGACAGGAGTTCAGACGGTACATGACATTTCCGTATACACAAACTGGGAAAAAGATACAATCCGTCAGGGATTTGATGAGGAGAATAACTTATTCTATGTCCTGACCAACTCCAGAGGATTTACAGCGGAACAGACAACCAAGGCACACAATGAGATCGCTGCAGTGGTTGACGAAGTCGCAAAAAGAGACCGGAAAAGAATACATATTCATCAGCAGAAGTGATTCTACTCTTCGTGGACATTATCCACTGGAGACAGAGCTTCTGAAGAAGAACTATGAAGCCAATACAGGAAAGACGATCGACGGTGAGATCCTCTGCCCGTTCTTCAAAGAAGGCGGAAGATATACGATTGATAATGTACATTATGTAAAATACGGTGAAGAGTTGATTCCTGCGAATGAGACAGAGTTTGCCAAAGATAAGACATTTGGCTACAGTGCAGCGACAATGCCGGAGTATGTAGAAGAGAAGACAAAAGGGGCATACAAAGCTTCCGATGTTACCTGCATTTCACTGGAAGATATCCACGATATGAACATCGACAAGATCGAAGAAGCGCTGATGGAAGTGAAAGACTTCAATAAGATCATTGTAAATGCTGTGGATTATGCAGATGTAAAAGTATTCTGTGTGGCATTGTACAGAGCAATGGCAAAGGGAAAAGTATTCATGTTCCGTACGGCGGCAGCTATCGTAAAGGTTATGGGCGGAGTAACCGATCAGCCGCTTCTTAGCAGAGAACAGATGGTGGTAAAAGAGACAGACAACGGAGGAATCATCGTTGTAGGTTCTCATACAGATAAGACTACAAAACAGGTGGAAGAACTGAAGAAACTGACAGACATTGAATTCATCGAACTGGATGCAACACTTGTAAAAGATGACGAAGCATTTGAAAGAGAAGTAAAGAGATGTCTGAATCTGGAAGAGACTTGCATTAAAGCCGGAAAGACAGTCTGCTGTTATACAACAAGAGCACTGATTACTGCTGATACAGGTGATAAAGAGGATGAGTTAAGATTATCTGTAAAGATCTCCGATGCAGTACAGTCACTGGTTGGACGTTTAAGTGTAACACCAAGCTTTGTAATCGCAAAGGCGGAATTACATCCAGTGATGTAGGAACAAAAGCTCTGGCAGTAAAGAAAGCGAATGTTCTTGGTCAGATCAAGCCTGGAATCCCGGTATGGCAGACAGGAGAAGAAAGTAGATTCCCTCTGACACCATACGTTATCTTCCCTGGAAACGTAGGTGAGGTCACAACATTAAGAGAAGCTGTGGAAGTGCTGACAGCAAAATAAATAACAAAACATGTCAAAAACAGACAAGACAAAATAGACAAAACGCAACCGATCATTATCCTGCCGCTTCTGATCGCGACAGCAATGAGATTCATTCAGGGATCAGGAACTGTAGCAATGACGACAGCAGCAAGTATCACAGCACCGATCATCGCAGCATCAGGCGTAAGCCCGATCCTTGAAGCAGTGGCATGCTACGTAGGATCTTTATTCTTCGGATACTTCAACGACAGTTATTTCTGGGTAGTAAACAGAACCTTAGGTGTCAGCGAGGCGAAAGATCAGTTAACGATCTGGTCTGTAACATCAACGGTAGCATGGGCTGTCGGTGTAGTTGAAGTGTTGATACTTAATATATTTATGTAAAGAATATCAGAAATTCTTGTATACTTTGATATACAAAAATGAGCTGGCCGGAAAGTGTGGAATGAGTAGTGCCCCATAATTTCCGACCGGCTTTTTTTTATATCAAAGTATGTAAGGAAATGTATTGGTGGCTAGCTAAATAAAAATAAACAAAAATAAACATGATGTATTGTGAAAACAAACAAAAGATTGATAAAAAATAGATTATATTGACAAAATAAACATTAGAGATAATATATAAACATAAACGAACAGCATAAAACGTTTGAAAATGTGAAAAAAGGAGAATGATTATGCCGCAGTGTGTTGTAATCGCAGATGACCTGACAGGGGCCAATGCAACAGGAGTATTACTGAAAAAGATGAATTATAAAGCATACACAGTTATGAACACAGAACGGATCGAACTGTCTACTTTGTCGGACTGTGACTGTGTATTATACCCGACAGACAGCAGAGGAGTAGATGCAAAAATCGCATATAACCGGGTATACAATGTCTGCAGTCTGCTTAAGGATGACGATGTCAAAGTATATGCCAACCGGATTGACAGTACACTTCGCGGAAATCTCGGAAGTGAGACCGATGCGATGCTGCACAGCCTGGGAGAGGATTATATAGCAATTGTGGCACCGTGTTTTCCGGCTTCGGGAAGAATTATCTGTGGCGGATATATGCTGGTGGACGGACTGCCGTTACATAAGACGAATATTGCAGTTGATCCGAAGACACCGGTGAAGATATCAGAAGTAGGAGAACTTTTAAGCAGCAGAGTAAATATCAGGTATCCACGATCTATATGAAAGATCTGATGCATGGAAAGCATTATCTTGCTGATTTGATGAAAAAATGTGTGGAGGAAGGAAGCCGGATCATCACTTTAGACTGTATTACACAGGAAGATCTGGACTTGATCGCCGATGCAGTGATCACCAGCGGATTAAAAGTGATTGCCGTAGATCCGGGAGTATTTACCGCAACGTTATCCAGAAAGCTGATCACGCCGAATAAGAAAAAACAGAAGACCAAGATCCTTGCAGTGGTAGGAAGCGTGAATGCCAATACCACGGCCCAGATGGAAGAATTGTGGCTTTCACAGAGAACGCATAATGAATTCGTTCATACAAGAGAACTTCTGGAAGGTGAAAAACGCAGAGAACTGGAGATCAGAAGGGTGGTTAATTCCATTCTGGGTGAATGCGACAGGAATAATATATCAACCGTAACCGGAGACGGAATCTATCCGGAGAACAGAATTGATTTTACACCGTATATGGAGCGATATCAGTGTTCACTGGATGAAGTGACAGAAATGATCAATAGTGGATTCGCGGAGATCACGTATCGTATCTTCAAGGCAGAAGATACATTCAAAGGACTGTATACAAGTGGCGGGGATATCACAGTTGCTGTCTGTAAAAGTTCGATACCGCAGGCTTAAGTCTGTTGGATGAAGTACTTCCACTTGCAGCTTACGGACAATTCTTAAAAGGAGAGTTTGAAGGTGTACATATCATTACCAAGGGTGGAAGTCAGGGAAATAAAGATGCGATCAATAAGTGTATTACTTATTTGAAAGAAAAATTATATATCTAAGAAAGGGTGAGAGAAATGAAGAAACCAGTTATTGCAATTCCAATCGGAGATCCTGCGGGAGTAGGACCGGAGATTGTAGCAAAATCCATTGCATCCGATGAGGTGTTCCAGATTGCGGTGTGTGTCATCGTCGGAGATCGGAAGATCGTAGAAAAAGCAATCGAGATCACAGGAGAGAATTTGAAGATCAATGAGATCAAAGAGCCGGAAGAGGCAGTCGATGAAAAAGGAGTCCTGAACCTGATCAATCTTGACAACGTGGATATGGATACATTTGCCTATGGAAAAGTCAGCGCTATGTGTGGAAAAGCAGCGTATGAATACATTGCAAAGAGTATTGAACTGGCAAATGCGGGAAAGGTCGATGCAGTGGCTACTACTCCGATCAACAAAGAATCCCTTCATGCGGCAGAAGTTCCGTATATCGGACATACAGAGATCTTTGGAGCACTGACACATACAGAAGATCCGTTGACAATGTTCGAGACGAATGGAATGAGAGTATTCTTCCTGACACGTCATGTATCGTTAAGGCAGATGCTGGATATGATCAAAAAAAGACAGGATCATTGATTATGTAAAACGCTGTACTAAGGCATTGGAAAGACTCGGTGTGAAAGAAGGAACTATGGCAATTGCAGGGTTAAATCCACACAGCGGAGAACATGGACTCTTTGGCTGGGAAGAAGTCGAAGAGATCATGCCGGCAATCGAAGAACTGAAAGCGGAAGGTTATGATGTGGCAGGTCCGATCGGGGCGGATTCAGTATTCCATCAGGCAGCACAAGGAAAATATACCAGTGTATTATCGCTGTATCACGATCAGGGACATATCGCAACCAAGACACTGGACTTCGAAAAGACGATCGCAATCACAAATGGTATGCCGATCCTTCGTACATCGGTAGATCACGGAACTGCATTTGACATCGCAGGAAAAGGAATCGTAAGTGCGGTCAGCATGATCGAAGCAATCAGACTTGCAGCAAAATATGCACCGAATTTCACGGGAAAACATGAAAAATAAAATTAAGAAATAAAACGAAAAGGAATTGCGGCAGGTAAATAACTGCCGTAATAAAAAAGAGAGAACATAGGAGGTCTGCATTATGGTAAACGGACTTAGTGGGGGAAAGGATGTTGATTGGTCTGGCGGTAGGTATCGCAGTCCTGATATTCCTTGTATTAAAGACAAAAATCCAGGCATTTCTTGCCTTGATCATCAGTACAGTTGTAGTTGGCGTGATTGGCGGCATGCCACTTACAAACATTACAATCGAAGTAGACGGTGTTGAGAAGACATTTGGTATTGTAAATTCGATCACTTCCGGGTTTGGCGGAACCTTAGGAAGTATCGGAATCATTATCGGATTTGGTGTTATGATGGGCCAGATCTTTGAAGTAACAGGTGCAGCCAAGAGAATGGCACATACATTCTTAAAACTGTTCGGTAAGAAGAGAGAAGAGGAAGCTCTTGCACTGACAGGATTCCTGGTATCTATCCCGATCTTCTGTGATTCCGGATTCGTTGTACTGGCACCGATCGCAAAGGCAATCTCCAAAGCAACGAAGAAATCCGTGATCGGACTTGGAACAGCCCTGGCAGCAGGACTTGTAATCACCCACTCCCTTAGTACCACCGACACCGGGACCGTTAGGTGTCTGCGGAATCTTCGGAGTAGACGTAGGAAAATTCATATTACTGACACTGGTACTTGCACTTCCGATGGCAATTGCATGTATCGCATACTCAAGATTATTCCTTTCTAAGAAATATTACAGAATCCCGAACGACGAAGGCGAGATCGTAGAGATGCCTTATCAGGAGCCTAACTACGAGGCAGCATTTGCAATGGATATGACAGGAGTTCGGGAGCACTGGAATCCTTCATGCCGCTGATCATCCCGATCATCCTGATCCTGATCAACACAGTAGCAACAGCAATGGGCAAGACAGAAGGATTCATGAATATCCTTGTATTCCTTGGACAGCCGATCGTAGCAGTCGGACTCGGACTAATCGTGGCAATCCTGACACTGGGAAGAAGCCTTGACAGACATGAAGCCCTTGCAGAGATGGAAAAGGAATGGCATCAGCCGGAATCATCATGTTAGTAACAGGTGGCGGCGGAGCGCTCGGCCAGATCATCAAAGACTCCGGACTTGGAACATTTATGGCAGAAGGGCTTGCAAAGACAGCAATCCCGATCATTATCCTGCCGCTTCTGATCGCGACAGCAATGAGATTCATTCAAGGATCAGGAACTGTAGCAATGACGACAGCAGCAAGTATCACAGCACCGATCATCGCAGCATCAGGCGTAAGCCCGATCCTTGGAGCAGTGGCATGCTGCGTAGGATCTTTATTCTTCGGATACTTCAACGACAGTTATTTCTGGGTAGTAAACAGAACCTTAGGTGTCAGCGAGGCGAAAGATCAGTTAACGATCTGGTCTGTAACATCAACGGTAGCATGGGCTGTCGGTGTGGTTGAAGTGTTGATACTTAATATATTTATGTAATCTGAGACGAATCGTATAATAAGAAAAGCCTGAGACGGCTGGAAGAACGGATATGCTTCATTGGGAGGTTAATGAATGCGTGTCGGCTCTTACAGCCGTTTTTTTTGGATGTTTTGGCAAGTGACAGCTTTGGCAGAGTGCCCTGCACCTGCGATATCTTGTAAATGAAATAACGACATGTTATCATAAACACAGGAAAAAAGAAAGAAGGAACAGGTGTATTATGAAGGAATCAAGCCGTCAGGAACGGATAATAAGAACGTCTTTGATAGGAATCTTAGTTAATTTACTGATCGCGGCAGTGAAAATTGTGATCGGAACGCTGGCATCGTCAATAGCAATCGTGTCGGAAGGAATCAATAATGCAACGGATGCAGGATCTTCGTTTCTGACATATGTAGGAACAAAGCTTTCCGGGAAACATCCGGATGAAAAGCATCCATTTGGATATGGAAGAATTGAGTATCTGACCGGCATGGTGGTCGGTATTCTGATTTTGTATGCGGGGATCAGTATGTTGAAAGAGTCGATAGATGGAATTTTACATCCATCGGATATGAAGGTCAGTATGTTGATGGTTCTGATTGTGGCGGGAACAGCTGTGACGAAGTTCTGCCTTGGAATGTATACAATAAAGATAGGAAAATCAGTGGAATCGGAAGTACTTCTGGCAGTGGGAGAAGACGGAAGGAATGATTCGTTTTTCTCGGGACTTACGATTTTGTCATCTGTAATATTTTTTATTTACAGGATTTTCACTGGATGCATATGCGGGTATTGTATTTTCCTTTGTAGTTATAAAGAGTGGGGTAGATGCGCTTAAGAATACGGCGTCGGATCTGATCGGCCGTTCAGGAAAAGAAGAACTTGCAAGACAGTTATATAAAGAAATCCGTGCAACAGACGGGGTGATCAGTGCGATAGATATGATGTTGCACGATTATGGACCGGATCGCTATTCGGGCTCGGTGAATATCGAAATTGATCATAAAAGAAGCATTGAGAGGTATATGAAGAGATTCACAGACTGCAGCTTCGGATCATGGAAGAATATCATGTGACGATGGTATTCGGAATCTATGCAGTCGATGAGGATACTTCAAGTGTCGTTGACATCCGTCGATACATTGGAAAATTTGTACGTGTAAATGAGCACGTGAAGAGCTTTCATGCGTTATATCTGAGCAAAAGGAACCAATACTCTTTATTGTGATTTTATTGTGGACTATGCGCTCAGAGACTGGGAGGGACTGCGAAAATCATTTACAGACTATATGAAGAAACAGTATCCGGAATATGAGATATCACTGACAATAGAGACAGAATTTGTATAATTTCTATAAATTTATTTATAAAGTAAAAATGAAAAGACTGCAGATCGCAGATCTGGCGTAATGTGGGAGGAGATAATATGCTTGCGGCAGAAAGACAGGCAATGATCGTTGAATTGATCAAAGAGAATGGAAGTGTGCAGGTAGATGAGCTGGCTAAAGAATTGAATGTAAGTTCCATGACAATTCGGAGAGATCTGATGAAGTTGGAAAGCGGTAATATGATCGAACGGTGTCATGGAGGTGCGGTCGCGAAACAAGAGGTTGCTTATGAGACAAAGCAGACCAGTAATAAGAACAGTAAAGAAGCAATTGCAAGAAAATGTGTAGAATTTGTACATCCGCAAGATTCAGTATTTCTGGATGCGGGGACGACAACTTGCGAGATCGCAAAATTAATCCGGGACATCCCAGATATTATCATTGTGACAAATGATCTGGAGATTGCACAGGTATTAAAAAACAGTGATGCGAAAGTATACATATGTGGCGGTATGGTACAGAAAGAGACGGGAAGTCTGTTTGGCAGATATGCGACAGAGATGCTGAAGGATTTCTGGTTTGATCTGGGATTCTTTGGAGCAGCTTCCATCAACGAAGAATTCCAGGTAACAACACCGACACATGAAAAGATGTGGCTGAAACGCCAGGTCCGAAGCAGTGCGCAAGATCCTATCTGGCAGTAGACCAGTCAAAATTCGGAAAACAATCCATGACCTGGATCAATCAGTTGGAAGACTATACAGGAGTGGTTACGGATCGTGAATTACTGGCGGAGGAAGTAGAGGTATTGAAGGCGAGAAGAGTGCGGATTATTGTTGTATAATCCTGTTTAATGCAGTATCGTGGCCTCTCGGTCCATGAGAACGCCAAGTCTTTCTCATGTCGTGATTGGCCAATGCTACTGAAAATTCAACAGCGGAATTGTAACTTTTGTGTGTAGCCGGAAAGTTGTAGTGAAAACCTTGACTTTCCGGCTTTTTGTATACTTCCGGTATCACAACGGTTACGGCTCCGCTGTTGAATCATTATAGCATGCGATACCCACGGACTAAAACTTAGGAACTCTTTCCCGCCGACGGAATCTGAACAGGAAAGAGTTCCTAAGTTTTATGGAGGTCCGGGTAACGACCGCTTCATGCATTCAATAGTAATTAAATTTAATACGTAATCTCCTGCAAATATAATCCCTTCGGATCACAAGGCGCACTTGCTTCGAGAATTCCCGCAAAGATATCATCAATATCCTGCACAGATCGGTTGCCAAGTCCGATATCCATTAGCGTTCCGACAATGATACGTGCCATATTATGAAGAAAATCATCCGCATGGATCAGGATCTGCATTTCTTCAATGTCACCATAGATATCAATATCAAAGATCTCACGGACCGTAGATTTCGTTTTCTTTGCACTGGAGAAGTTGCGGAAATCATGACGTCCTGTGAGTTTCTCGGCGGCCTGCTGCATCAGACGTTTGTCCGGGATACGGTAGCAATGGTAAGTGTATTTGCGGTCAAAGACGCTCGGTACATCGTCGATCGTCATACGGTATACATAGGTCTTGGATGTGGCGTTCAGCTGTGCGTGAAAACGTTCTGGAACCTCTTTTACATCGATGATTGCGATATCCATCGGAAGGTAACGGTTCAGGTAATGTTTGATGTTCTGTGTCGTTGTGGAAGAAGAAGTCTTGAAATTGGCAATCTGTGCATAGGCATGTACACCGACTTCTGTGCGGCATCCACAGAAAAGCTCCAGGTCATCTTCTTCAGTCATTTTTTTAAAACTTCAGTAATTTTATTAGAGATGGTATTGCCGGATTCATCTTTTCCCAGTCTGGTCCATCCCTGGTAACGGCTTCCGTCGTATTCGATCGTTAATTTTATATTTCTCATGAAAACTCCATTCTGCTGCGAAATGCAGCCTGTCTAATAATTGATGTTGTATATAACTAAATACATGAATTTCAGAATACTTACATTGAAATTAGTTTAAGTATAACAAATCCGGTGCTATAATAAAAGAGCTTAAAAAGAAAAAAGAGAGGTGTTTTTTGTGGAAATAGAAAGTAGAAAGGTATCGGATTCAATCGTGGAGACAGTCCATATGGTAAGGCCGCAACATTTGAATGCGTCAGACCGTTTGTTCGGAGGAGCACTTATGCAGTGGATCGATGAAGTGGCGGGTATGGTGGCAAAACGTCACACAAGAAGAAATGTAATTACGGCATCTGTAGACAGCTTAAGTTTCCTGCGCGGTGCATATGTCAAAGATACAGTTGTGATCATAGGAAAGGTAACCTATGTCGGTAATACATCCATGGAAGTAAAGGTGGATACGTATGTAGAAGCGTTAAGTGGGGAGCGTACACCGATCAATCATGCGTATTTTACAATGGTAGCATTGGATAAGAATGACAAACCGGTCAGGGTGCCAAGACTGGACCTTGAGACGGAAGAAGAAAAAGAAGAATGGGAAAAGGGAGAAAAGAGAAGAGAACTCCGTATGATGCGCAAAGAAGAAGGGCTTTAAACTGTCCTTCTTCTTTTTGCGCATATCTGAGAACGAAAAGGAATTAAGTATTGTTTTTTCATGTGTGTACGGACCATCTGCACCATCTGGTCGATCTGATTTTTGTTCTTCTCTGGAACGTCCTTCTTTCAGAATGTCGAGGATGAGAGACATTTCCTGTGGAGTGAACTGGATCCCTTTCTTGTTCGCACTGGTGATGAGCGCCATCATAACGGGAGCCAGAGATCTCCCGCTTTTTGCCGGCGGTCTGTTTGGCTGCAAGCCGGATCAACTCCAGTTTGACCGGGTCCATTCCCTTCATGGCCGGATGATCCATCCAACTGTTTGAGAAATTGTTTTCGGAAGTGTTTTCATTCGCTGTATGATTCGTTGTTCCATTCATGTGAAGAGTCTCCTTTCATGGCAGAGGTTCCAGGCGAGGAAAGTTCCTGGTCGAACAGGTCCATGTAATTTTGGAAAATTTCCATATCTTCGCCGGACATCATTGTCTTCATAAGATCAACAGGTCCTGCAGGACCGCAAGAATCGGAACCTCCGGACGTAGAATCGGTCTGTGCCATCACCATCATTTCCATTATCTGCAGCATAGAAGTCATCTGGTCCATCATATTCCGTTCGTTTTCATCCATATAGGGTGCGAGTTCACCGATAGATTGAAAAGAAAATGCATGAAACGGCAGTCCGCGGAAATAATCCATCGTATACCGGAATTCGGAAAATTTGATATAGACGGCAAGGAAGCGCTGAGTGGAAGGAGGCAGAAAGGAAAGAAACAGCTTCAATTTATATAAATAGGAGGGTGTGACAGATTTATCAAATGGTGTCATTGGTTTTGAAGGTTTTCCGGCCATAGTGGCTCCTCCCGGGATCAGCGTTATAAAATATATATGAAAAAGAGACGGAAAAATGACTCCGTCTCTTAAGTCCTATGCAGGAAATATTATGTTGTCTAGCATCCGCATCCACAGCCATTGCCGCATCCGCATCCGTTGCCGAAACCACCACAGCAGCAGAGAAGAAGGATGATCCACAGGCAGCTGTCGTTGCCCATCCGTTGTTGCCGCATCCACAGCCGTTGCCGAAACCGCCGCAGCAACAGAGAAGAAGGATGATCCACAGGCAGCTGTTATTGCCGAAGCCACATCCGTTGTTGCCGCATCCGCATCCGCCGTTACATCCACCACATCCACAGTCTCCGCCGAATCTGTCGCGTCCTTCGCAGCCACATCCACAGTTTGCTGTACCTAAATCGCTCATATTGAATCCTCCAATAATGATGTTTACAGTACATAATATGCAGATGGTGTAAATGTGTGAGATGAAAATTATCCGTAATTAACCAGCCGTTTTAAAGAATGCTGGAAATGAAGCTGCTCTTTTTGGATTTTTACACGTTTGAATCCGTTGAGTTCTTTTTTGAATATTCATCGTAAAGTTTCAATAAATAAGATACCGGAAGATTTCTGTTCTTGTACCAGGTGAAAAGCAGCCAGTCCATGATCGCGGGCAGCCAGTACTTTTCAGGAATCTCGGCTTCGCGCAGGGTTACGGCATAGCTAAGTGCCTGGGCTGCCAGGTCTGACAAGCGGGCCGATCGTGTATTTTCTTTATTCTTATCTTTGAAAAGTTGTTCGCTTTCTAAAGTGATATCGTATAAGGAGTCTGCCGCCCGCCAGTAATTCACGAATGGTGTACCGATGACCGGATCTGTTTCTTCTATATTATTATGCAGGTTGAACAGATCGAAATTCCGGTCAGAGTCTGACGATGGCTTTCCGAATACTTTGCGGTCATAGGAAGCACGCTTCTTTGGGTCGGAAAGTATGCGGTAAGCTTCCAGAATACGCTGCATTTTTTCTTAGTTGTATCGATACCATCCTTCATGTTGGCATCGGGATGATATTTTTTGCAAGTCTGTTCTTGGCAGCAGAAATCTCTTCAGGAGAAGCTGTTCGTGACACACCAAGTATCTTGTAATAATTTTTTGCCATTATATTCTCCCCTTATAATATATGGACCTGATTAGAAGATACTGCAGACGGCAATATCTTCCATCAGATATATTACGACAAAGTTGCGGGGAAATCAATTTTATTTTGAAAAAATTAAGGTGTAAAGAAAAAATACTTGACACCTGCACAGAAGTGTTATATGATATCACAGGTGAAAGACATGAATGAAATATTAGAACAGGCATTATTATATGATTTTATGGAGAACTACTTACCGATCATCAGAAAGAAGTGTATGAACAGTTTGTTCTTGAGGACCTATCACGTGGCGAGATCGCGAGAGAAGAGGGAATCAGCAGACAGGGCGTACATGATCTGGTAAAGAGATGTTCCCAGACACTGAAAGGCTACGAAGAGAAAACTTCATCTGGTAGAGAAGTTCGTGTCGATCAGAGAAAAGTAAAGCAGATTGATGAATTGCTGGACGGATATGAAAAGGAGAATGCGGAAAAGTTAGTTGCAGACATCCGGAAGATATCCGATGAAATTATAGAGGAGTTATAGCATGGCATTTGACAGTTTGACAGAAAAACTTCAAAATGTATTTAAAAACCAGAGAAGCAAAGGACGTCTGACAGAGGATGATGTCAAAGAAGCTTTAAAAGAGATCAAACGTGCATTACTTGCGGCGGATGTTAACTTTAAAGTTGTAAAAGACTTCATTAAGAGCGTACAGGAACGCGCGATCGGTCAGGATGTCATGAACGGTCCGAACCCGGGGCAGATGGTGATCAAGATTGTAAATGAAGAACTGTGTAATCTGATGGGATCTGAGACAACCGAGATCAAGCTTCAGCCTGGAAAAGCCATCACAGTTATCATGATGGCAGGTCTTCAGGGAGCAGGTACGACAACCACGACAGCAAAGCTTGCCGGAAAGTTCAAGTTAAAGGGCAAAGAAACCGCTGCTGGTCGCATGTGATGTCTACAGACCGGCTGCGATCAAGCAGTTACAGGTCAACGGGGAGAAGCAGGGTGTGGAAGTCTTCTCCATGGGAGAAAACCACAAGCCGGCGAACATCGCCAAGGCAGCGATCGAACATGCGCAGAAGAATGGCAACGACCTCGTGATCCTCGATACGGCCGGACGTCTTCATATTGATGAAGACATGATGGCTGAGCTTGAAGAGATCAAAGAAGAAGTAGAAGTACATCAGACCATACTCGTCATTGATGCAATGACCGGACAGGATGCCGTAAATGTGGCAAAAGAGTTCAATGAAAAGGTCGGCATCGATGGTGTGATCGTTACGAAATTAGACGGTGACACAAGAGGTGGTGCGGCGCTGTCCGTAAAGGCAGTTACCGGAAAGCCGATCCTGTATGTAGGTATGGGAGAGAAGCTTTCAGATCTGGAACAGTTCTATCCGGATCGTATGGCATCGAGAATCCTGGGAATGGGAGATGTCCTGTCGCTTATCGAAAAGGCGGAAGCCGAGATCGATGAAGAAAAAGCCAGAGAGATGACCCAGAAGCTTAAGAAGAACCAGTTTGATTTTGACGATTATCTGGAAAGTATCAAGCAGATGAAGAACATGGGTGGTCTTGGAAATATTATGAACATGCTGCCGGGCCTTGGAGGTATGGGCGGTAAGATGAAGGGATTAGACGACGAGCAGACGGCAGAAGCCGAGAGGAAGATGGGAAGAATGGAAGCAATCATTCATTCCATGACACCGGCGGAAAGAGCCAATCCGGATATCCTTTCTCCATCCAGAAAGCACAGAATTGCCAAAGGTGCAGGGGTGGACATCAGCGAAGTGAACCGTATGATCAAGCAGTTCAACGAGATGAAAAAACTGATGAAACAATTTGGCAAGCCGGGAAAAAGAAGAAGAAATTCGGATTTCCGTTCTAAACATGATATACCGCGAATTCCGCGTTATATAGATAAAAATAAACTATGAAAATATTATAATTTTACGGAGGTAAACTAACATGGCAGTAAAAATCAGATTAAGAAGAATGGGTCAGAAGAAGGCTCCTTTCTATAGAATCATCGTAGCAGATTCTAGATCACCAAGAGACGGAAGATTCATCGAGGAGATCGGAACATACGATCCGAACTGTGATCCAAGTGCAATCAAAGTTGACGAAGAAGCAGCTAAGAAATGGCTTGCTAACGGAGCTCAGCCTACAGAAGCAGTTGCAAAGATCTTAAAGGCAGCAGGCATCGAAAATAATTATGCCACTGGAGGTGTGCATTTATGAAGGAATTAGTTGAAGTAATTGCGAAAGCATTAGTCGACGATCCAGAAAGCGTTGTTGTAAATGAACGCGAAGAGAAGAAGACGACAGTTCTGGAAGTACGAGTTGCTGAATCTGATATGGGTAAAGTAATCGGAAAACAGGGCCGCATTGCAAAGGCAATCCGTTCAGTCGTGAAAGCCGCAGCAGCAAAGGAAGATAATAAAGAAAGTTATCGTAGATATCATGGACTAAATAACTAATGGGGATTCCATTTTGTCCCGGGACAGGCCCGCTTGTGGTCTGTCCCGCTTATCTTATACGGCAGAATCATATGTACAAAAGAAGCCGCTGGAGCGTCGGAAACGCAGAAAGTGAAAAAGGAGTATTTATGGAAGAATTATTACAGGTAGGTGTCATTACTTCGACACACGGAGTGCGTGGGGAAGTTAAAGTATTTCCGACCACAGATGACCCGAATCGTTTTAAATCGTTTAAACATGTACTGTTAGACACCGGAAGAGAGAAAAAATCTCTGGAAGTCCAGGGTGTCAAATTCTTTAAGCAGTTTGTAATCCTGAAGTTCAAGGGAATTGATAATATTAATGATATTGAGCGTTATAAAAGATGTCCACTTCTTGTAGAACGTAAAGATGCGGTGGAACTGGAAGAGGATGAATACTTTATCGCCGATATGATCGGAATCGAGGTCGTAACAGAGGATGATAAACCGTTCGGAACATTAAAAGATGTTATGGAGACCGGTGCAAATGATGTCTATGTGATCGATACAGATGAACACGGCGAGGTATTGGTTCCGGCGATCCGCGAATGTATCCTGGATGTTGATATAGAAAATCAGAAGATGAAGATCCATCTGATGGATGGTCTGATCTAGAAAGAGGATAATCTATGAATTTTTATATTATGACGTTATTTCCGGAGATGGTTATGGATGGATTGAATACCAGCATCATCGGACGTGCGGTAAATAAAGGGCTTCTGTCTATAGAGGCATTAAATATCAGAGATTATGCATTTAACAAGCATCACAGCGTGGATGATTATCCGTATGGCGGAGGTGCAGGTATGCTGATGCAGGCAGAACCGGTGTATCAGTGCTATGATGCACTGGCAAGGCAGATTACGGAAAGAAAGGCAAAAGCCACAGAAGAAAAGCTGGCATCTGGTGAGAAGAAAGAGATGTCAGGAGAGCAGAAGCGTACCAGAGTCATCTATCTGTCTCCGCAGGGAAAGACATTCAACCAGTCCATGGCAGAGGAATTTGCACAGGAAGAAGATCTGGTATTTTTGTGCGGTCATTACGAAGGCATTGATGAACGTGTGTTGGAAGAGATCGTTACCGATTATGTATCTATCGGAGATTATGTCCTGACAGGAGGTGAGCTTCCGGCAATGATCATGATCGATGCGATATCCCGGCTGGTTCCGGGGGTACTTCATAATGATGTGTCCGCCGAGTTCGAGAGCTTTCAGGATAATCTGCTGGAATATCCGCAATATTCCAGACCGGAAGTATGGCATGACAGAAAAGTGCCGGAGATACTGATGTCCGGGCATCATGCCAATATTGAAAAATGGAGACGTGAACAGTCTGTGATCCGCACTGCAAAGAACCGGCCGGATCTGCTTGAAAAAGCCGAACTTACAGAAAAAAAAAAAACTGGCCGAAGAAGTGCAAAAGAAGAAAAAAATCCTTGTAATTTGTTGCAGTGTATGATAAAATGTAGCATGTTGTGAAGAAATAGATGGTCCTCTGGTACGAATGTATTAAGAACATCCAAGTAAACAAGGAGGTCACACATAATGAACGATATTATTAAGAACATTGAAGCTGCTCAGTTAAAAGAAGTAGCACAAGAATTTCACGTAGGAGATACTGTTAAAGTTTACGGAAAGATCAAAGAAGGAAACCGTGAAAGAGTACAGGTTTTCGAAGGAACAGTCCTGAAGAGACAGGGTGGCGGAGCAAGAGAGACATTTACAGTTAGAAAGACATCTAACGGTATCGGTGTTGAGAAGACATGGCCACTTCATTCCCCTATCGTAGAGAAGGTTGAAGTTACAAGAAGTGGTAAAGTAAGACGTGCTAAACTTAACTACTTAAGAGACCGCGTTGGTAAGAAAGCTAAAAGTTAAAGAATTAGTAAAATAATCGAAAATGTAACAAAATGAGAAAAAGGACAACTACATAATGTAATTGTCCTTTTTCTGATATATCAAAGTATGTAAGAAAAGTTGCCAGTGGCAAGTTTTCAGTATAAGGGGATTTTATGAGACGCAGAAGTAATCTGGATTTTGAAAAAGAAGAAGATCCCGGAAAACCGGTTATCGCAGACGCAAAGCAAAGAAAAAAAGGCTTCGGAAATCTTCCAAAAGCAAAGAAAAAGATACATCTTAATCTTGAAATGATCGCTTCTACATTTACCTGGATTTTTAAGATCGTGGTCACCTGTCTGGTGGCATTTGTTGCTGTGTGGTACTGGGGACAACGGGTCAGTACGGTAGGAGATTCCATGAGTCCGGTGCTTAAGAATGCAGATGTAGTACTGGTAAACCGGATTGTGTACAATGCTTCTTCACCGAAAAGGGGAGATGTTATCGTGTTCAAACCGAAAGGCAATGAGAATTCGCATTATTATACCAAAAGGATTGTCGGACTTCCGGGCGAGACGGTACAGATTGTGGAGAATCAGGTCTATATTAACGGTAAAAAACTGGAAGAAGATTATAAAACAACAAAAATAGATACAGCTGGAATTGCCGGTGAGAAGTTGAAACTTGGCGGTGATGAATATTTTGTTCTGGGAGATAACAGAAAAAACAGTGAGGACAGCCGTAGTGCCGATAGGAAAAAGTAAAACGTTCTTATATATATGGAAAGGCATGGTTTGTGGCATCCCCGAAAAAGACTGGGGATTTGTGAAATAGAAGATAAGGAGAAATAATATATGCATTTTCAATGGTATCCTGGGCACATGACGAAAGCAAAACGCATGATGCAGGAAAATATCAAATTAATAGATCTGGTTATTGAACTGGTTGATGCCAGAGTTCCGATCAGCAGCAGAAATCCGGATATTGATGAACTGGGAAAGAATAAAGCAAGATTGATCCTTTTAAATAAGTCAGATCTGGCAGAAGATAAGTGGAATGATGCCTGGTCAGAATATTTTCGTGAAAAAGGATTCTCTGTTGTGAAGGTAAATTCCAAGAAAGGCGGCGGGATCAAATCTATCAATGGTGTGATCCAGGAAGCATGTAAAGAAAAGATTGAAAGAGACAGAAAGCGTGGGATTTTGAATCGTCCGGTCAGAGCTATGGTAGTGGGAATTCCGAATGTAGGAAAATCAACATTTATCAATGCACTTGCGGGAAAGGCATGTGCAAAAACCGGTAACAAACCGGGAGTGACAAAAGGAAAGCAGTGGATCAGACTGAATAAAAATGTGGAGCTTCTGGATACACCGGGAATCCTGTGGCCAAGATTTGAAGATCAGGCAGTAGGCCTGAAACTGGCATTTATCGGATCGATCAAAGATGAGATCCTTCAGACAGAAGAACTTGCGGCAGAACTTGTAAAGTTTATGAATGAAAATTATCCGGGAGTACTTGAGAATAAATATAATGTAGAAGAAGACACGGATCCATACGGAATGCTGGAAAAATTGCAGAGAGCAGACATTGTCTGGTTCGTGGAAATGAACTGGATACAGAAAAAGCTTCGGTTCTTCTGATGGATGACTTCCGCAACGGACGTTTGGGCAAACTGACACTGGAGTACCCGGATGCATATTAAAAACAGAGGCAGAAAGTATAGAAGGGAAACAACAAAAGAACATGGCTAGACGTTCAAGAGAAGATGCAGAAGAAAGCATTTTGAGAGAGCTTGGAGGATGGATTGTCTATATTCTGCTGATCATAGGGTTAACGTATTTTATCATAACATTTGTAGGGCAGAGAACAAGAGTGAGTGGATCTTCCATGGAGACAACGTTGCAAAACGGGGATAATCTGATCGTGGATAAGATCAGTTACCGCTTCCGTGATCCGAAACGTTATGACATTATTGTATTTCCGTACAAATACGAAGAAAATACATATTATATCAAACGTATCATCGGAATGCCGGGAGAGACTGTGCAGATAAAAGACGGATATGTATACATTGACGGAGAGAGGCTTTTGAGCGATATCTATGGAAATGAATTGATCAAAGATCCACAGACTGCCGCAGATCCGATTACATTAAAAGAAAATGAGTATTTTGTTATGGGAGATAATCGTAACCATAGTATGGACAGCAGGGATCCAAGTGTAGGCGTACTGACAAAAGAAGATCTGATTGGCAGGGCATGGGTAAGAATTTATCCATTTGACAATATAGGAGTGATCCGTCATGAATAAACGGGAAGAAGAAAAACTAAAAAGGCAACAGGAAAAACTGAAAAAAGAACTGGAAAGAACAGAAGCAATGAGTGTTTATGAAAAGAACACAGCGACTGCCAGTATATTTGCGGTATTGATGAAGTAGGCCGTGGGCCATTTGCAGGTCCGGTGGTGGCAGGTGCGGTTATCTTGCCAAAGGATGACCCGATTTTGTATCTGAATGATTCAAAGAAACTTTCAGAGAAAAAAAAGAGAGGCATTGTACGATGAGATTATGGAACGTGCTGTTGCAACGGGAATCGGTGTTGTAAGTCCGGCAAGAATTGATGAGATCAATATTTTGCAGGCTACTTATGAGGCGATGCGTATGGCAATCGGCAATCTAAAGGTGCAGCCGGATCTTTTGTTGAATGATGCAGTAACAATACCGGAGGTAGAGATCCCACAGGTGCCGATCATTAAAGGTGATGCCAAGAGCGTGTCTATTGCGGCGGCAAGTATCATTGCAAAAGTAACAAGAGACCGGCTGATGGTGGAGTATGATAAAGTACTTCCGGGGTATGATTTCGCAAGTAATAAAGGGTATGGAACGAAGAAGCATATTGAGGGGCTGAAAGAACTGGGACCATCTCCGATACACAGAAGGACTTTTATAAAGAAATATATATAAAGATGCAGACAGTGCGGAAAATCGGTATCCAGGCATGGAATCAGCAGTGTAAAGGAATGAAAGAATGGCAGGGTCGAAAAGAGGACAAAGACGAAATAACCGTGAAACCGGAAGTTATTATGAAAGAATGGCAGGAGTATATCTGACAGAAAAAGGATATGAAATTCTGGAATATAATTATCGGTGCAAACTCGGAGAAATCGATATAATAGCCAGAGATGGCGATTATCTGGTGTTTTGCGAGGTGAAGTACCGGGCAGATGACCGGAAAGGAACTCCGGCAGAGGCGGTAGATTATGCCAAACAGAGAGTTATCTCAAAAAGTGCACTTTATTATATGACGGTGAATGGAATAGATGAAATCCCGTGCAGGTTTGATGTAGTAAGTATAGAAGATGACAGGATCATTTTATATCAGAATGCATTTGATTATGTGGAAATATAGGAGAAGAGAATGAGTCTTGGATTACAGTATAAAAATCAGGAACATATATTTGATGAAAAAAACAGTAGATGGGGTTCCGTTTCTGAGTTATCCAATGTTAGAAGAAACGGGGAATCGTGCATCATGGATTTTCTACAAAACTCGGAGGTGTCAGCAAGGGATGCTGGGCAACTATGAACATCAGCACAACAAAGAGGCGATGATCCGGAAGATGTTGAGGAAAACCAGAGAAGGATTGCAAGAGCCATCGGAGTAAAGCCGGAAGATATGACGTTTACCAACCAGACACATACAACAAATGTGGCGGTAGTAAGAGCAGAGGACAAGGGAAGACGTTTTATGGAAACGGACGGAATGATCACAAATGTACCGGGAATCTGTCTGGTGACATTTTATGCGGATTGCGTACCACTGTATTTTTGTAGATCCTGTGAAAAAAGTGATTGGACTGTCGCATTCGGGCTGGAGAGGAACGGTTGGAAAGATCGGAAAAGTAACAGTGGAACTGATGCAAAAAACATATGGTTCGATCCTAAAGACATACTTGCGGCCATTGGTCCGTCTATATGTCAGGACTGTTACGAGGTAAGTGAAGATGTAATTGTAAAATTTCAGAAAAGCTTTGAAGAAAAATACTGGCCAGAATTATTCTATCAGAAAGAAAAACGGTAAATATCAGTTGAACCTGTGGAAAGCAAATGAATTGGTATTCGAGGAAGCCGGAATTTTGAAGAAGCATATTGTTGTGACAAATGTGTACACACTGTAACCCGGATATTCTGTTTTCACATCGCACAACGGGAAATAAAAGAGGAAATCTAAGTGCATTTCTGGCACTGAAATAAGAGGAGCAAACGATATGACAGATACAACAACGATCACAGATACGACTCAGGAAGTGACCGAAGCTACCCAGCAGGCGGTAAAACAGGTAAATCAGATTACCCAATATCTGCAGGACAGTATTCCGGGACTGATTACATTTGGACTGGAAGTGCTGGCGGCACTGGTTGCTTTCTTTATCGGAAGACTGGTGATAAAGTGGATCAGGAAGATTGTCAGGCGTTCATTTGAACGTTCGGAAGCAGATAAAGGAGTTGAACAGTTTGTAGACTCACTTTTTGAAATATGGATTGTACGGGATTCTGATCTTTTGCCTGATCTCCAGTCTTGGATTTGATACTACATCGGTGGCGGCGTTACTGGCATCCAGTGGTGTGGCTATCGGTCTTGCGTTACAGGGAAGTCTTTCCAATTTTGCGGGAGGCGTGCTGATTCTTCTGTTAAAGCCATTTGTGGTAGGGGATTATATTATTGAAGATACGAATGGAAAAGAAGGAACAGTAAAAGAAATTCAGATTTTTTATACAAAATTAAGTACGATTGACAATAAGACCATCGTAATCCCTGAATGGAATGCTGACGAATAACAGTATCACCAATGCAACGGCAAAAAGACGAAAGACAACTGGATCTGCGGGTAGGCATTTCTTATAATGCCGATATCAAAAAGGCAAAATCAATGATCGAAAAGCTGTTGTCGGAAGATGCAAGTATTCTAAAAGAAGAACAGATGAATGTCTTTGTAAATGATCTTGCAGACAGTGCAGTCGTGCTCGGTATCCGTGCCTGGGTGAAGAACGAAGAGTACTGGGCGACCAGATGGAGACTGCTCGGAAGAAATTAAAGTGGAACTGGATGAGAATGGAATTGAGATTCCATATCCACAAGTGACGGTGCACATGAAAGAGGATAAATAGCTGGATGAAAATATGTAAGGCCAGGCAGATCTGCCGTGACGTGCATAGAAGAGAGAATCCTAAGCGGTCGTGGCAGAATTTCTGGTTTGCATATGAGAATCTGTTAAAATCTTTTTCGGAAAAGAACGTATAATAATTAAAAAGTACTTGCAAATATGTGAAAATACGGTATAATTATATTCGTGCCTGTTATAAGAGCATGCTGGAATAGCTCAGTTGGTAGAGCACTTCACTCGTAATGAAGGGGTCGTCGGTTCAAGTCCGATTTCCAGCTTATATACAGAATGAGATATAAAGAAGAATCCTTGATGTAAGGATTCTTTTTTCGTGTATAATAGAATTGAGGGTGTGAAAGGGGAGAAGAAAAATGAAAAAAAATATGGAGGCAAAGACTGTTATCGGCACTGCTTTCGATCTTTATGGTACTGGCAATGACAGGGGTGTCTGTGAGTGTACGGACGCAGGCTGCGGAAAATAACTCAACTGTTCCATCAGGGACAGTGAAAGTGCATTCCTTGATGTAGGACAGGGATTATCTATTCTGGTTCAGTCGGATGGGAAAAATCTGATCTATGATGGAGGAGATCGAAAGACTTCAAGATTTGTTGTAGCTTATTTGAAAGAACAGGGCGTTACGAAGATTGATTATCTGATCAGCAGCCATTATGATGCAGATCATATGGCGGGTCTGATCGGATGCCTGAAGAGCTTTAAGGTGAAAAATGTTATATCCAGTAACTATGTACATACCAGTAAGTTATACCGGTCGTTTGTAAAAAGCTGTGAAAGAAGACGGATTGAAAATGAAGCATCCGCCGGTAGGAAAATCTTACAGGCTTGGAAGTGCTTCGTTTCAAATACTGGCACCGGAGACGATAGAAGCTAAGGGAAGTAACAATAATTCCGTTGCAATAAAACTTACAAATAAAGAGAACAGTTTTATCTTTACGGGAGATGCAGAGCATGAAAGCGAAAAGGCGATGTGCAATTCCGGTATAGATTTAAACTGTGATGTACTGGTACCCGGACACCATGGATCAGCAACGGCAACATCCTGGGATTTCCTTCAGAAAACCGTACCGGAATATGCGGTGATCAGCTGTGGGAAAGATAATAAATACGGACACCCGGACAAAGATACGATGGATAAACTTCAGAGTATGGAAATCCAGGTGTACAGAACCGACAAACAGGGAACGGTCACAGTAACAAGTGACGGTAAAAATCTGAATTGGAGTGCGGCACCGTGTAATGATTATACACCGGGAGATGAATCAGATAAGGGGACTGTGACGGAACAGACGGTAACGAAACAGACAACGCAGAAAAGTAACCGAAGACCAGGTATGGGTATCGGCAACCGGTTCAAAATACCATAAAACGAACCACTGCGGTAATATGAATCCGGATACGGCAAAGAAAGAGACAAAGGAAGAAGCAGAGGCACAGGGCCTTAAAACCTTGCGGGAAATGTTATTGATACAAAAAATGGCCCGAAAAGAATAACAGTAAATGAATCAGGAGATGGTAGAAGTAAGAACAATAGCAGATGGCTTTCTTAACTATACGAAAGCCACTGCAATATCTTTGAACGGGATACGGTTGTTATGTTATCTCGGAATCTTATGCCGGGTGGCATTAACGGATCACAGTACCCGTAAGATCCCCGGCAGATATCATATTTATATATTGCTGATCGCAGCAGCAGATATGGTACTGACAGGGAACAGTGATTTATACAACCGGATCCCCGGGGCAGCAGCTGTGGCAGGACCGATGCTGGTCTTATCCATTCTGATTCCCGGGGCATTTGGAGGAGGCGATATCAAATTCATGGCAGTTTCGGATTTCTGCTTGGAAAAGAGAAAATCATTTGTTCGATGGCATGTGCGGTTATGCTTGCAGGAGGATATTGCCTTATTATGCTGAAATGTGGAAAGCTGACCAGAAAGGATGAATTTGCATTTGGACCGTTTTTGGTGCTGGGAATTATGATGACCTTATTTGCAGGAGATCAGCTGATCTTATGGTTTTGGCAGGGAATCTGATGCGGAGGTTTAAAAATGTTTAAAATAAAGTTTTTCTCCGAAATCAATCAGAGCGTACAAAATATCGCGAAGACGCAGAGAATACATATGCTCATAAGAAGCCAATCCATCTTAACGACCTGGCTCGAGTAGATGATCAGATATCCAAGCCCTTCTTTGGCGGCCAGAAATTCACCGATGATGACGCCGACCAGGCATAATCCGATATTAACTTTCATGTTACTGATAATAGCCGGAATAGAATAAGGAAGGATTACTTTGGTCAGTACATGCAGATGGTTCCTCTGAGGGTATAGATTAACTTAATCTTTCCGGGATCTGTAGAGCGGAAACTGGTATACAGATTGAGTATACTGCCGAAGATAGCGACGGACATTCCGGTTACAATGATCGTGGTTTTTGTTGCTCCAAGCCAGACAATAAGAAGTGGGGCCAGAGCAGATTTCGGAAGGCTGTTTAATACGACAAGGTAAGGTTCCAGGATTTCCGAAAGGTTATTACTGTACCACAGAAGAATTGCAAATAATATACTGACGAAAATAACAAGAAAGAAACTGACGAAAGTTTCGTATAAGGTGACGCCGAGAGATGTAAAAAATACTATGATCCGAAATCATTAAGAGTAAAGCATTCATGATCTTGGAGGGACTGCTGAAGATGAAAGAATCTATGATCTGGTGTGACGCACAAAATTCCCAAAGAAATAAAAATCCCGTTAAAAGGAAGATCCGGAAGAATATAACCAGCAGTCTGTGAAAATGATAATGTCTGAGATAGTGCCGGTGTCCGGTGGAAAGTGCCGCCGGAGCACCGGTACCTGGGCTTTTATGAAGATTTTTCATCCTGATTTAGCTCCTTCCATATCAGATTAAAATAAGATTTGAATTCCGGTGCATTTCGTCTGTTCATAGGAGTATCTTCTTCCAGATGAAAGATAAGCGGAATAGTCTGAATGATGGCTGCCGGACGACGGAAAGAACAATTACCCTGTCGGCAAGAGAAATGGCTTCCGAAAGATCGTGTGTTACAAGAAGCGCGGATTTCTTCTCATTTCGGATGATCTGTCCGATATCATCGCCAACCTGTAACCGGGTCTGGTAATCAAGGGCGGAAAAAGGTTCATCCAGAAGTAATAGTTCCGGTTCCAGAACTAATGTACGGATCAGGGCAGCACGCTGGCGCATTCCTCCGGATAATTCCGAAGGCCTGGAATTCTCAAAATCACTCAGACCATAGATGTTAAGAAGTTCATGTGCCCGCTTTTTTCGTCCGGGCCGTCAGAGCATGCTGGATTTCCAGCCCAAGGATCACATTGTTATAGATCGTGCGCCATTCAAACAATTCATCGTGTTGCAGCATATATCCTACATTAGTTGTACTCTCTTTCAGGTGTCTGCCATTGATTGTGATCTGTCCGTCACTGCAAGGCAAAAGACCGCATATCAGAGAAAGCAGCGTGGATTTTTCCACAGCCGGAAGGTCCCACGATGGCGGCAAATTCCCCTTTGTTCAAAGAAAATGAGATATCAGACAGGGCCGGGGTTTCCCCTTCTAAAGTATGATACGTATAAGAAATATGCTGTAGGTTCAAAATCTGTTCCATAGGAACCTCCTGGATGTGAAGTATATAATATGATATGACCGGAACAGAAAATAGGTGAATAAAAAAGGGGGTGTGGTAAAATGCTGATATGTAGAGAAGAGAGGATAATTAGATGTTAACAAAGATAAATTACCAGAAAGAACTGGATAAACTGATCGATCATCTGCAAAAAGAAGAAAAGGTACCAACCCTTCTCCTTCACAGCTGCTGTGCTCCGTGCAGCAGTTATGTACTGGAGTATCTGAGCAGTTATTTTAAGATCACAGTACTTTACTATAATCCGAATATTTATCCGGAGAGTGAATACAGCAAACGTATCATTGAACAGCAGACACTGATTGGAGAGATGGATACAAAATATCCGGTACAGTTTATTGCAGGCGGCTATGATAAAGAAAAGTTTTATGAGATGGCAAAGGGACTGGAAAAAGTGAAAGAAGGCGGCGTGCGCTGTTTTAAATGTTATGAACTTCGATTAAGAGAGACCGCCGAGATTGCAAAAGAAGGCGGGTATGATTACTTTACGACGACACTCAGCATCAGTCCTTTGAAAAAATGCAGCCAAATTGAATGAGATTGGATTAAAACTTGCAGAAGAGTATGGCGTATCATATCTTACATCCGATTTCAAGAAAAAGAACGGATATAAAAGATCTGTAGAGTTATCCGCACAGTATGGCCTGTACAGGCAGGATTACTGCGGATGTGAATTCTCGATGCGGCAGCGTCTGGAAGAGCAACGGCGAAAGCATAGTAATAAAAATGCATAAAAAGTAAGAAGAAATTGCATGGATTCATGTAAGTAACTGCATTTTGTGATGAATAAATATGTAAATTCCTGTAATAATATTTGCTTTTATGCGGAAATGTGTTAAAATCGAAAACAGTAAACTTAAAAATGAAAGGAAGAATCCATATGGCACAGTTATGGGGAGGTCGTTTCACAAAAAGAGACAGACCAGCTAGTATATAATTTTAATGCTTCCATTACATTTGATAAAAGATTCTATAAGCAGGACATCAGAGGAAGTCTTGCACATGTAGCTATGCTTGCAAAGCAGGGAATCTTAACGGAAGAAGAAAAAAGAACAGATCACAGACGGATTAAATGGCATTCTGAAAGATGTAGAATCCGGTAAATTAGAGATATCAGACAAATATGAAGACATTCACAGTTTTGTGGAAGCAACATTGATCGACCGCATCGGAGATCCGGGAAAGAAACTCCATACCGGACGAAGCAGAAATGACCAGGTTGCATTAGATATGAAACTTTTTACCAGAGATGAGATTCAGGAGATTGATGCTCAGGTAAAAGAACTTCTGGAAGTAATCCTTCATGTAATGGAGGAGAATGTCGAGACATATATGCCAGGATTCACACATCTTCAGAAAGCACAGCCGATCACACTGGCTCATCATATGGGGGCATATTTTGAAATGTTCCGAAGAGATCATGAGAGACTGAAGGATATTAGCAAACGAATGAATACATGTCCGCTTGGCTCCGGAGCACTTGCAGGAACGACATATCCACTGGATCGTGAATATACAGCAGAATTACTTGGATTTGACGGACCGACACTGAACAGTATGGACGGTGTATCAGACAGAGATTATCTGTTGGAACTGTTATCTGCACTGAGCATTATGATGATGCACTTAAGCAGATTCTGTGAAGAGGTCATCATCTGGAATTCGAATGAATACCAGTTTGTAGAGATTGATGATGCGTACAGTACAGGAAGCAGTATCATGCCGCAGAAGAAGAATCCGGATATCGCAGAGCTGGTAAGAGGAAAAACCGGACGGGTATACGGCGCATTAAATGCACTCCTTACTACGATGAAGGGAATTCCGCTTGCATACAATAAAGACATGCAGGAAGATAAAGAATGGGCATTTGATGCTATGGATACAGCCAAAGGATGTATCACATTATTTGCCGGAATGTTAAAGACGATGCAGTTTAATAAAGACCGCATGGAAGAAAGTGCAAAACACGGATTTACCAATGCGACAGATGCAGCAGATTATCTGGTAAATCACGGTGTACCATTCAGAGATGCACATGGTATCGTGGGAAAACTGGTACTGACATGCATTGAGAAGAAGATTCCGTTAGATGAACTTCCACTGGAAGAGTACAGAAAGATCTCGCCGGTATTTGAAGAAGATATCTATAAAGCAATCGATCTTGAGACATGTGTGAATAAGCGTGTCACCATAGGAGCACCAGGAAAAGATGCTATGGCAAAATCAATTGCGGCTTATCAGAAATATATGGAAGAATATTAAAATATACATTTATAAATACTAGTACATGTCATACGGATGAAGGTAGCGTAAGGCTGTATTAAGGAATGATAAAAAGAAAGGGAGAGAACAAAGATGGATAAGAAATTAAGAGTAGGTATTTTAGAGCAACAGGAATGGTTGGACAGCGTTTTATCTCATTGCTTGAAAATCACCCTTGGTTCGAGGTTGTAACTGTAGCAGCAAGCCCACGTTCAGCAGGAAAAACATATGAAGAAGCCGTAGGCGGACGTTGGAAAATGGATACACCGATGCCGGAAGGTGTAAAGAACTTAATCGTAAAGAATGTAAATGAAGTAGAAGAAGTTGCTTCTACTGTAGATTTTGTATTCTGTGCCGTAGATATGACAAAAGATGAGATCAGAGCGATCGAAGAAGAATATGCAAAGACAGAGACCCCTGTAGTATCTAATAACAGTGCTCACCGCTGGACAAAAGACGTGCCGATGGTAGTTCCGGAGATCAATGCAGCACACTTTGACCTCATCAAGACTCAGAAAGAGCGTCTTGGAACAACTCGCGGATTTATTGCAGTAAAACCAAACTGCTCTATCCAGAGTTACACACCTTGCCTTGCAGCATGGAAAGAGTTCGGACCAAAAGAAGTTGTTGCTACAACATATCAGGCAATCTCAGGAGCAGGAAAGACATTCAAAGACTGGCCGGAAATGATCGAGAATATCATTCCATACATCGGCGGAGAAGAAGAAAAGAGTGAAAAAGAACCTCTTCGTGTACTCGGAACACTGGAAAACGGAGAAATCAAACTTGCAGAAGAACCAAAGATCACATGCCAGTGCTTAAGAGTTCCTGTACTCAACGGACATACAGCAGCTGTATTCATCAACTTCGAGAAGAAGCCAACTAAAGAACAGCTGATCGAGAAACTGGAAAGTTTCAAAGGCTTCCCGCAGGAAGCAGAGCTTCCGAGTGCACCGAAGCAGTTCATTCGCTATATGACAGAAGACAACCGTCCGCAGGTGAAACTGGATGTAGATTATGAGAACGGAATGGGAATTTCTATCGGACGACTCAGAGAAGACAGCATGTATGATTACAAATTCATCGGACTGTCACACAATACTGTCCGTGGTGCAGCAGGCGGAGCTGTGCTTTGCGCCGAAGCACTGACTGCCAAGGGATATATTCAGGCAAAGTAGCCAGGGGACGGGAAAACAGGCTCTTTTAGTGTCCCTGGTGGCACACTCATACTCACCTGTTTATCGTTCATAAGGTGAGAGCATAAAATAATAATAAAAAGGTGGGAACTGCAACATGTGAAAAGGCGTAGTTCTCGCCTTTTTGCATTATACATCCAGCAAATTCGACCCCGCTTACCGATATCCGGCTTCGCTTGCCGATACCAATCAGATTATAAATCAGATTACAAATCTGAACACAATACATCTCAGTGTTGAGAATAAAAGATGGTTTTGCTATAATAAAGTATACAATAAATTCGCTGATTACAAAGTGCCAATGGCACCAATGGCACCGGCAAGAAACGGAGGCAGACCCTATGGACCGAGAACTATTAAACTACACACAGAACAGAGAACTGTCCTGGCTGAGATTCGATCAGCGTGTATTGGAAGAAGCAAGAGATAAGAGCGTGCCATTGCTGGAACGTATGAAATTCGTGGCCATCTTCACCAGTAACTTAGATGAATTCTTCATGATCCGTGTCGGAAGCCTCTATGATATGGTGCAGACAGACGACAGACACAGAGACAGCCGGTCGGGAATGACACCGCAGGAGCAGCTGGATGCGATCTACGCAGCAGTTGCCCCGCTATATAAAGAACGTGACAAGACCTACGCCGGGATCAAGAAAGAACTGTCCCCATACGGAGTCTGCGGACTGGACTTTAAAGAACTGGAGACAGACGAGAAGAAATATGTTAAGAAATGTTTCAAAGAGCAGATCCTGCCGGTACTGTCACCGCAGATCGTAGACAGCAGCCACCCGTTCCCGCATCTTATGAATAAAGATATCTACGTAACAGCCAATCTGAAGCATATCAATAGCAGGAAGAATAAAGACGACAAAGAAAAAGAACAGATCCTCGGAATCGTACCGGTTCCGACCTATGTATCCGATATCCTGATGCTTCCGGGACATGACATCCGTTATATCCGCATGGAGAAAGTCATCATGGAATACCTGGATCTGGTATTTGACCAGTACGAAGTATCCAACCCGAACTACATCTGCGTGACAAGAAATGCAGACGTATCTCCGGACGATGAAGCACTGGAGGTTACCGATGATTTCCGGAAACTCATGCAGAGTACCCTGCACAAACGCCGCAGGATGGCGGTAGTAAGATTAGAAACAGCGGAGAAACTGACACCGGAAATGCAGGAATACTTCTGTAAGAAATTCAAGATCACACCGGAGCAGATCTTCCGCACGAAGATGCCGATGAAACTGGATTATATGTTCTCCATCGCAGAAAATCTCCCGGAATCTATGAAGAAAGCACTGGTCTACGAACCATTCTCCCCGCAAAAATCAGCACATGTACAGGACGGAAACATGTTAAAACAGGTGAAAAAGAATGATATCCTGTTGTTCTACCCATACGAAAGCATGGATCCGTTCCTGAAGCTGATCAAAGATGCCGCGGTAGATCCGAACGTTATGACGATCAAGATCACTATCTACCGCCTGGCGAAGAAGGCAAGACTGGTAGAATACCTGTGCGCAGCTGCGGAAAATGGAAAAGAAGTCACCGTGCTGATCGAGCTGCGTGCAAGATTTGACGAGCAGAACAACATCGACTGGTCGGAACGTCTGGAAGAAGCAGGATGCCGTGTGATCTATGGATTCGACGGTTACAAAGTGCATTCCAAGATTTGTCTGATCACATACAGGAACCGCAATGACATCCAGTATATCACACAGGTCGGAACCGGCAATTATAACGAGAAGACAGCTGCCATGTATACCGATCTGTCCTTGATGACTGCTGATCCGCGAATCGGACAGGACGCCGCAGAATTTTTTCAAGAATATGTCCATCGGCAATCTGCAGGGCAGCTATCAATACCTGATCGTATCACCGGTCAGCTTAAAGAGCCGTATCTTACAGATGATGGACGAAGAGATCATAAAAGGAAGCGAAGGACGCATCATTATGAAGATGAACTCCGTGACAGATGTGGACTTCATAAAGAAAGTATCCGAGGCCTCCTGCGCCGGAGTAAGGGTAGACTTGATTGTTCGAGGAATCTGCTGTATTCTACCGGGAGTGCCTGGATTTACAGAAAATGTCAGGGTGATGAGCGTGGTTGGCCGCTATCTGGAACATCCACGTATCTTCAGCTTCGGAACCGGAAAAGAACAGACGATCTATATCGGCTCCGCAGACATGATGACAAGAAATACAGAAAAAGAGTAGAAGTAGCCTGCCCGGTATTAGACGGGCAGATCAGACGTCAGATCAACCATGATCTGAAGATTATGTTAAATGATAACGTGAAAGCAAGGATCATGCAGAAAGACGGCACATATATGAAACGGACCGGCGGCATAAAAGCGGTGGATTCTCAGGCAGCTTTCATGGAAGAAGCATTAAAAGCAGCAGAAGAAGTCGACAAAAGTCAGCAGCGTGCCCGTGAGAACTGTGGCGGCGGAAGAGTGATAACCTTTTTCCGGTCTCTCTGGCACAGAAAAGATAAAAGAAAAAGCCGCTGTTTCACCCTACTGGAAGGAGTAACATGGGAAAATCATTATACATTGCCGAGAAACCCAGTGTAGCACAGGAGTTCGCTAAGGCATTGCATATCAATACACAGAGAAAAGACGGATATCTCGAATCAGCAGAAGCAATCGTAACCTGGTGTGTAGGCCACCTGGTAACGATGAGCTATCCGGAGGTCTACGATCCGGCGTTAAAAGGTGGAGTCTTGAGACTCTGCCTTTTTATCCCGCAGGAGTTCAAATACGAAGTCATCCCGGCGGTATCTAAGCAGTTCCGAATCGTATCGGGACTTCTGAACCGTACAGACGTAGACACCATCTACGTCTGTACCGACTCAGGACGGGAAGGAGAATACATCTACCGTTTGGTCGAACAGCAGGCAGGCGTAAAAGGCAAGAACCGCCGCCGCGTATGGATCGACTCCCAGACAGAAGAAGAGATCCTGCGCGGGGTAAAAGAAGCGAAAGACTTAAGTGAATACGACAACCTAGCAGCCGCCGCATACCTGCGAGCCAAAGAAGACTATCTGATGGGAATCAACTTCTCCCGTCTCCTGACGTTAAAATACGGCAACAGCATCTCCAATTACCTGAATACGAAATATTCCGTCGTATCCGTAGGACGTGTTATGACCTGCGTCCTCGGTATGGTCGTACGCAGAGAACGGGAGATCCGGGAATTCGTAGAGACCCCGTTCTACAGAGTCCTAAGCACCATCGGAGAGAAAGGGGCAACATTCGAAGGCGAATGGCGGGCAGTCAAAGGATCAAAATGGTTCGAATCCTTCGATCTCTATAAGGAAAATGGATTTAAAGAAAGAGAAAAGGCAGAAGAACTGATCCGCTTCTAAGCAACAGCGAGTCAGACGCCACCCAGCCCCTGACTTGCCAGATCGTGTCCATAGAAAAGAAGAAAGAAAAGAAGAACCCGCCGTTATTATTCAACCTGGCCGAGATCCAGAATGAATGTTCCAAGCGGTTCAAGATCAGCCCAGATGAGACACTCCGGATCATCCAGGAACTATATGAAAAAAAGCTCGTCACCTACCCAAGAACAGATGCCCGTGTCCTGTCGACAGCAGTGGCAAAAGAGATCCACAAGAACTTAAACGGTCTGATGCAGTACGAACCGGCAAAGCCATATCTTCAGGATATCGTGAAATTCGGCAGCCACAAAGGACTGGAGAAGACGAGATACGTCAACGACAAACAGATCACAGACCACTATGCGATCATCCCGACAGGACAGGGTATGGGAGCACTAAAAAGGACTTCGAATCTGTCACAGAGGGTGTATGATGTGATCGTAAGACGATTCTTAAGCATCTTCTATCCACCGGCTGTCTATCAGAAAGTATCGATCGTGACGAAGATCAAAGAAGAATCCTTCTTCTCAAGCTTCAAAGTACTGGCAGAAGAAGGCTATCTGAAAGTTACAGGCGTGCCGGGCAGGAAGAACGACAATACAGACAGCAGCGCAGACAGTACCGAGGACAAAGACACTGATGCAGCCTTCTTCGCCAGGATCCAGAGCCTCAAGAAAGGCATGACCCTTCCGGTACAGTCCCTGGATATCAAAGAAGGCAAGACCTCGCCGCCGAAGCGCTACAATTCCGGTTCCCTGATCCTTGCGATGGAAAATGCAGGACAGCTGATCGAAGATGAAGAACTCCGCGCCCAGATCAAAGGAAGCGGAATCGGCACCAGTGCCACCAGAGGCGAGATACTGAAGAAATTATTCAATAATAAATATCTGGCGCTCAATAAAAAGACCCAGATCGTCACGCCGACGATGTTACGGGGAAATGATCTACGATGTCGTAGACCATTCCATCCGGCCGCTCCTGAACCCGGAACTTACGGCAAGCTGGGAAAAAGGTCTGACGTATGTGGCAGACGGAGATATCACATCAGATGAATATATGAAAAAGCTGGATGATTTTGTATCAAGACGCACACTTGCAGTCAAAGGTCTGAACAATCAGTATCAGATGCGGGCGTGCTATGATAAGGCAGCGCAGTTTTATAAGAAGCCGGTGAGAAAGACCGGAAAAACTAAAAAATAAAAAAGGAGAACCAACATGTCAGAACAATTAACCATCAAAAACCTCTACAACCACATGGATGAAACCATCGCAAAGACATCTTCGAAGGAGCCACCTACCCATGGGAAATCCTTCCAAAGATCAGCGGCTTCATCAAAGAACTCGGAAAGACCCTTCCGGCAGATGAATACGATCAGGTCGGCGAAGACGTATGGATCGCCAAATCCGCAACCGTATTCCAGACAGCCTACATCCACGGACCGGCGATCATCGGAAAGAACGCAGAAGTCCGCCAGTGCGCATTTATCCGCGGAAATGCGATCGTCGGCGAAGGTGCAGTCGTAGGTAACTCGACAGAACTTAAGAACGTCATCCTGTTCAACAAAGTACAGGTGCCACACTATAATTATGTAGGAGATTCTATTCTCGGCTACAAATCCCACATGGGGGCCGGATCCATCACATCCAATGTCAAATCCGACAAAAAACTCGTCGTAGTAAAAGCCGGAGACGAAAGGATCGAGACAGGTCTTAAGAAATTCGGAGCCATGCTCGGAGACGAAGTAGAAGTCGGCTGCGGCAGCGTATTGAATCCGGGAACCGTGATCGGAAGCCACAGCAATATCTACCCGCTGTCCAGTGTCAGAGGATTCGTACCTGCAAACAGTATCTACAAAAAGCAGGGTGAAGTAGTAGAGAAAGTAGAAGAGTAATCAGACCACGGAGGAAAAATCAATGAACAAAATAGCATTCATCGGCGTAGGCATCATGGGCAGATCCATGGTCCGCAATCTCATGAAAGCAGGATTCGAATTACACATCTACGCCAGAACCAGATCCAAAGTCGAAGACGTGATCAGCGAAGGAGCCACCTTCCACGACACCATTGCAGACTGCGTAAAAGACGCAGAAGCAGTCATCACCATCGTAGGCTTCCCGACCGACGTAGAAGAAGTCTACTTCGATGCAGGCAACATCTTAGAGAGCGCAAAAGAAGGCACATACCTGATCGACATGACGACAACAAGCCCGATGCTGGACCAGAAGATCGCAGAAGAAGGAACCAAAAGAGGCTTCCACGTACTGGACGCACCGGTCACCGGCGGTGACACCGGAGCGAAGAACGGTACACTCTCCATCCTGGACGGCGGCTCCAGAGAAGACTACGAAGCCTGCATGCCGTTATTCGAGGCGATGGGAACCAACATCAACTACCAGGGAGGATCCGGTTGCGGCCAGCACGCCAAGCTTGCGAACCAGATCATGATCGCCGGCACCTTATCCGGAGTCTGCGAGGCACTCACCTATGCGAAGGCAAAAGGCCTGGATCTTCAGACGGTACTCGATTCCGTATCGACCGGAGCGGCAGGAAGCAAACAGTTAGATACCTTCGGACCAAAGATTCTGGCAGGAGATTACGCACCGGGATTCTTCCTGAAGCACTTCGTCAAAGACATGAAGCTCGCCCTTACCGAAGCGAACATGAGCAATCTCAATCTGGACGTATTAAGCCAGGTGCTTGCCAACTACGAACTCCTTCAGGCAGAAGGCTGCGGAGATCTCGGCACCCAGGCACTGATTAAGTACTACGAAGAAGAGATGGACGTATAAAACATGTTACCATAGAACGGCTGCTGTTATCGGATGGAGAAGATTATAAAACCATTCATGGCTGGGATGATCTGGATAGCGCAGAAGAAGAGGATGTCAAATTATTTGTAGATCATATCTCAGTGATCTGCCTGTTGTATAATATGTTCTTCAAAAAGGAATGTTTTGCACAGGAGCAGGAATATCGCATGGTGTTCCTCTGTGTACATAAAAAGAGAGCATCAAGTGCCGGAAAATAGCATTCCGGTGGAATATCGGATAAAAGATGAAGTATTTATTCCGTTTATAAGAATGAAGCTTGGAGATATAAGCTGTTTAAAATCTGTTTGCGTTGGGACGAAGAATACGAGTGATCTGGCGGTTAAGGGATTGCGGCATTATTTTGGAAGCAGAGATCTGGAAATGCGTGTGAAAAGTCGGAGATTCCGCTGCGGTATTGACAGTCGTTGGAGACGGAACGGGCAAGCTTGGAAGAAAGCATTCAGCTCTTGAGTCATAAAAAGTTTCTGATATCATTATTCTAAATATAAAAATGATAGATTGACAAAATGAGCGAAAAGTGAAACGGAGATGAAGAAAATGGAATATACAGAATTTGGAAAGACACAGCTTCGTGTATCCAGGATGTGTCTTGGTACATGGGGAATCGGAGGTGCCGGATGGGATTCTTATTCCGACGAAAGCCGGATGGATGCGATCAAGGCAGCAGTAGATTGTGGAATCAATTTTATTGATACGGCACCCGCCTACAACGGAGGCAGGGCAGAACAGTATATCGGAGAAGTTGTGCACAAACTTGGCGTCAGGAAAGAAGTGATCCTGGCTACCAAGTGTGGAAATGAATTTATTAATGGAAAATATGTACGCTGCGGGTCGGCAGATAAGATCATGCGGGAATGCGAAGAATCACTCCGTAATCTGAAGACAGATTATATCGATGTATATCTGGTCCACTGGCCGGATCCGAATGTTCCGATGGAAGAGACAATGGATGCGATTAATACATTGAAAAAGCAAGGAAAGATTCTGCATATCGGAGTATCGAATTTTACAAAAGAACAGATGGAAGAAGCAGAAAAATATTGTGCTATAGAAGCATATCAGCCACAGTATTCTATGGTAGATCGGAAATGGGAGCAGCTGATCCGGTGGGCCTGTGCTCAGGAAATGGGAGTTATGACTTATGGAACGCTCGGAGGAGGCATTTTAACCGGAAAATACAGAGAACTCAAGGAATATGGTGTGGATGATAACCGAAACCGGTTTTACCCATATTTTAAAGAACCGTTGTTTTCAAAAGTAATGCTTCTTTTAAGAACAATGGATCAGATCAGTGAGGAACGAAATGTTCCATTGTCGCAGATTGCATTGAACTGGACCTTGCAGAGACCTTTTATTTCTTCTTGTATTATAGGAGCGCAGAGCCGCGATAAAATTGAAGAGAACTGTAAGGTATTTGAGTGGAGATTAAGCGATGATGAGATGCAGCTGCTGGAACAGGCTTTGAAAAAGACTATTATATAAGACCACAAAGGAAGACGAGGAGGAATAAACATTATGGAAGAGAAGCGTACCGGCTTATTTGAAAACGGTCTGATCTGGTTCGGCGCAGGGGTTTCGATCGCGGAGATCCTGACCGGAACATATCTGGCCCCGCTTGGCATGGGAAAAGGACTGGCAGCAATCATAGTAGGACATATCATTGGCTGTCTGATGCTTTTCCTGGCAGGAGTGATCGGTGGAAAAGTCAGAAAGAGTGCAATGGAGACTGTAAAGATGAGCTTTGGACAGAAAGGAAGTGTTCTGTTTGCGGTCCTGAATGTGTTGCAGCTTGTCGGCTGGACTGCGATCATGATCTATGACGGGGCACTGGCAGCAGACGGTGTGATGCATACCGGTAGATGGATCTGGTGCCTGGTGATCGGGCGTTGATCATTCTGTGGATTGTGATCGGAATTACGAATCTGGGCAAGATCAATACTGTTGCGATGGCAGCATTATTTATCCTGACACTGATTCTGTGTAAGGTGATATTTACAGGAAGCGGGGCGGGAACACCGTCTGACGACAGTATGACATTTGGAGCAGCAGTAGAACTTGCAGTTGCCATGCCATTATCATGGCTGCCACTGATCAGTGACTACACAAGAGAGGCGAAGGAGCCGGTGAAAGCAACTGCAGTCAGTGCGGTTACATATGGAATCGTAAGCTGCTGGATGTATGTGATTGGAATGGGAGCAGCGATCATCACCGGAGAATATGACATCGCGCAGATCATGCTGAAGGCAGGCCTTGGCATTGCGGGCCTTCTGATTATTGTATTTTCAACAGTTACCACCACATTCCTGGATGCATACTCTGCTGGAATCTCGGCCGAGACGGTTGTAAGCAGATGGAACGGAAAGCATGTTGCTATCGTTGTGACAGTGATTGGAACGGCCGCAGCAATTGTTTATCCGATGGACGACATCACAGATTTCTTCTATCTGATCGGCTCGGTCTTTGCGCCAATGATCGCAATCCAGATTGCTGATTTTTCCTGTTAAAACAAGACAAGAGCAGTCGGGCAGTATATGTGCCGAATATGATCATCTGGGTGATTGGATTCGTTGTGTACAGAATTCTTATGAATGTAGATATGCCGGTGGGGGAATACATTGCCGGATATGGTGATCACGATCGTCCTGTGTCTGATCGCCGGGAAATTAATACCTGAAAAAATCAGAAAAATAAGATTGATAATTCATAGACAAAATCTATCTTCCACACGTATTCAGCCAGAGGTATGACACTCAAAAACCGTGTTGTAATGATGCCTATGGGAAGTGATTTCGCCGGACATGATGGGGAACTGAGCGACGAACATATCAAATATTATGAGCTGCGTGCACGTGGCGGCACAGGGCTTATCATGGTTGAAAATGTCTGTGTAAAATATCCGGAAGGATCAAACGGAACGACATAGCTGCGTCTTGACAAAGGACTGTTACATTCCACGCCTTTTTACATTAAAGGAAGCCTGTCACAACAGGGGGCGCTGATGGGGATTCAGATCAATCATGCCGGGGCGTCTGCGATGAGTTCAGAATCGGTATGCAGCCGGTATCTGCGTCACGTTTTCCGTCAAAAGCCGGTGGAGAGATTCCGCGCGGACTTTCGAAAGAGGAGATCGCAAGCATTGCAAAAGATTATGGAACCGCTGCAAAGAGAGCTGTCAATGCCGGATTTGATGTTGTAGAGATCCATGCCGGACACTCTTATCTGATCAGCCAATTCTTATCGCCTACTACAAATGACCGTACAGATGAATTTGGCGGATCTGCTGAGAACCGAGCCCGTTTCTGCCGTATGGTCATTGATGAAGTCCGTAAGGCTGTCGGACCTAGAGTTCCGATTTCTCTGCGCCTTAGTGTAGACGAACTTCCGAATCTGACAATCAAAACAGGAGTAGATGCAACGGTCGCAGAGATCAAAAAAATACACCCCGGATCTTGTTGTAAATGCGACTGGTTCTGTACCGCTTCTTCCACCGATTGAAGGACTGCATGACAACCTTGGAAAGAAAGATGCCAGCGTTTATTCTATCAAGGATATGATCGCAGATGTTAAGAACTATCCGAAAGACATGACAGGCAAGAAAGTCGTAGTTGTCGGTGGTGGTGCTGTAGGACTTGACGTTGTTGAATTCTTTGCCCCACGCGGTGCAGAGACAACCATCATCGAAATGATGCCGGTTATCGGAAACGGACTGGATGCATCTTCTACATCAAGTATGAAAGAATGCATGGAAAAACATCATGTAAGACAGATGACGAATACAGCCCTGCAGAAGGTAAATGCTCATTCCTTCCTCGTAAAATACGACGGAAAAAGAAGAAGAACTTCCGTTTGACTATGGTTTCGTATGTCTCGGAATGAGAGCGAATGCCCCGATTTGGAATGATATTCAGGAAGCTTTTTTTATGAAAATAACTATCTCGGTTCTACTTCTATGATATGATATAACTGATGAATGTAAGAAATAATATTTTAAAACAAAATATTTTAAAATAAAATAAAAAACAATTTGGGGAAATACGTAATGAAAAGTTTGCTGATTCTCGGTGCAGGCGGATTCGGCCGGATGGTAGCGGAGACTGCGCAGGCACTGGGGTATGAAAAGGTTGTATTTTTTGGATGATGCGGTGAAGGATGAAGCGGTCATCGGAATGTGCTGTGATTATGAGATCAGACATAAGGAGTATCCGGTGGCAGTAGCAGCATTTGGAAATAACAAGATGCGTCTGTACTGGACGGATAAATTGCTGGAAAAAGGGTATGAGGTACCGGCAATCGTGCATCCGTCTGCAGTTGTAAGTCCGAGTGCGGTGCTGGAACCGGGTTGCTTTGTGATGCAGAGAGCGGTGGTAAATACCAATACCCGGATCGGACGTGCGGTGCTGGTGAACAGCGGGGCAATCGTAGATCACAATTCAGTAGTATGTGCCGGGCGCATGTCGGACTGGGGAGTGTTGTAAAGTCAGACTGTACGATCGAGAGCGGATGTAAAGTGGAGGCAGGAGAAGTGATTTTCTCAACCAGAAGGAAGATCGAGGGCGTGGACAGCCGGAGTCTGGAAGATGCCGTGTACGCATTTGGTTTCGGGCAGCAGTGCAGTTATGTGAAGCCGTTCGGAGAAGGCCACATCAATGAGACTTATGCAGTCTATATGCCGGGCGCAGATGGAAAGGATACGCCGCTCTATGTTTTGCAGCGCATCAATATTAATGTATTCAAGAACCCGGATCAGGTAATGGCGAATATATTCGGCGTTACGGAGTATCTGCGCAGTATGATCCGTGAGGAAGGCGGAGATCTGGACAGAGAGGCATTGTCTTATATTAAGACAAAATCAGGAGAGAGCTATTTTGAAGATGCGGACGGACAGCCATGGCGCTGCCTGCATTATGTACCGGATTCTGTGTGCTATCAGATGGTGGAGAGACCGGAACAGTTCTATCAGTCGGCACTCAGCTTTGGCCATTTTCTGAAGCAGCTGGGGGATTATCCGGCCGAGAGTCTCTATGAGACGATTCCGAAGTTTCACGATACGGTGAAGCGTTTCCGTGATTTCAAAGACGCACTGCGGAAAGATGTGAAGAACAGGGCAAGACTTTGCCGTGAAGAAATAGAGTTTGTACTGGCACGCGAGGATGACTGCGGTGTCCTTATGAAGCAGCTTGAGGAAGGAATACTTCCGCTCCGTGTTACGCACAACGATACCAAGCTGAATAACATTTTGTTTGATAAGAATACAGGAGAGGGACTGTGCATCATCGATCTGGACACGATCATGCCGGGACTTGCGGCAAATGACTTTGGTGATTCCATCCGGTTCGGGGCATCGACAGCGGAAGAAGATGAGAAGGATCTGAACAAGGTGCACTTTGATATAGAGCTTTACCGCATCTACGTGAAAGGGTATCTGGAGATGGCGAAGGATGTACTGACACCGGCGGAGAACGCCAGTCTTCCGTGGGGAGCGAGACTTATGACGCTGGAATGCGGTATGCGTTTTCTTGCTGACTTCCTCCAGGGCGATGTATATTTCAAAACAACTTATCCAGAACACAATCTTGTTCGGGCAAGAACACAGTTCAGGCTTTGTAAAAGAGATGGAAGAACAGTTTGATCAGATGCAGGAAATCGTTGAGACGTTCTGAAAGTGATGGGCAAATTGTTGTAACTAAAATACAATTTAATTTCCAGTTTAAAGTTGACAGATAATAAAATACATTTTATTATAAATATAAGTTTGATATATAAAGATAACGAAGAGAGTTAAAACGGAAGGAGAATTCAACAGATGTTAAACGATAATTTTGTAACATTTGAAATTGGAAAAGCAAAGCATATCGCACTCGTTGCCCATGATGGTAAAAAAAAGAACTGATCGAATGGTGCGACAAGAATAAGGAAATCTTAAAAGGTCATTTCTTATGCGGTACAGGTACAACCGCACGTCTGATCGCAGAGAAGACCGGGCTTCCGGTAAAGGGATATAACAGCGGCCCGCTCGGAGGAGATCAGCAGGTCGGAGCGAAGATCGTAGAAGGACAGATCGACTTTATGATCTTCCTGTGGGATCCGTTAGAGGCACAGCCGCACGATCCGGATGTAAGAGCATTATCCCGTATTGCCGTACTTTACGATATTCCTACAGCTAACAATCTTGCAACAGCAGATTTCATGCTGAAGTCTGAATTTATGAATTCTACATATGAAAGAAAGGTAGAGAACTTTAACAAGACCATTCAGGACAGAGTGGAGAAGATGAAATAGAAGCTAAAGAGCAGCTGCGCATTCCGCAAAAAAAGGAATCGCAGCTGTTTTTTTGCCTTTTATATATTTCTTTTATATTTCTGCAAAATAAGATTGACATACCGTATCATCTGTGTTATTCTAACACCGTAAACTTTAACGCTTTAAAGCGCAACGCTTTTAAAGCGAATTAGCGAAAACAAGTAAAAAGAAATGAGGAAAGTAGAGGAGAAAAGTTATGGCGACGAAATTATTGATGCTGGTGATATTTTTGCGATTATGGTATCGGTCGGCATCTATGCAAGAAAGCATGCGACAAGTGTAGACGGTTATGTATTGGGAGGAAGATCGGTAGGCCCATGGCTTACGGCATTTGCGTATGGAACGTCATATTTCTCCGCAGTTGTATTCGTAGGATATGCAGGACAGTTTGGATGGAAATATGGTCTCGCATCTACATGGATCGGTCTTGGGAATGCGATTATCGGAAGTTTGCTGGCATGGGTTGTACTCGGAAGACGTACCAAGGTTATGACACAGCATTTGAATTCTAAGACGATGCCGGATTTCTTTGGTGAGAGATACGAAAGCAAGGCACTTAAGATTACAGGTGCAATCGTATTTATATTTCTGGTTCCGTATACGGCTTCTGTATATAACGGATTGTCAAGGTTATTCGGAATGGCATTTAATATTCCTTATAAATATTGGTGTGATTGGAATGGCAGTGTTTACGGGAATTTATGTTATTCTTGGCGGATACATGGCTACGGCGATCAATGACTTCATTCAGGGGATTATCATGCTGGTTGGTATCGTGGCAGTTATCCTGGCGGTATTAAATGGTCAGGGCGGATTTATTCAGGCAATTAAGACAATGGCAGAGATTCCAAGTGATGTGCCGGTGACAATGGGACAGCCGGGCGCGTTTACTTCATTCTTTGGGCCGGATCCGTTAAATCTTCTGGGGGTTGTTATCTTAACTTCTCTTGGAACATGGGGACTTCCACAGATGGTTGGAAAAGTTCTATGCGATTAAAGATGAAAAATCAATTAATACAGGAACTGTGATCTCTACGTTGTTTGCGATCGTGATCTCCGGAGGATGTTACTTCCTCGGAGGATTTGGAAGATTGTTTGATGCACCGGAATTTATAATGATGAGGCGGGCAATATGCTTCGACGGAATCATTCCTTACATATGTTATCAACACTTCCGGATATCCTGATCGGTATCGTAGTAGTCCTGGTATTATCGGCTTCCATGTCAACCCTGGCTTCCCTGGTACTGACATCCAGCTCGACATTGACTTTGGATTTCTTAAAAGACAATATGATGAAAATATGAGTGAGAAAAAACAGGTACGAACCATGCAGGTGATGGTAGTATTCTTCATTGTATTATCAGTAGTGATTGCAATGGATCCACCTACATTCATTGCACAGCTTATGGGAATTTCCTGGGGTGCACTGGCCGGAGCATTCCTTGCACCGTTCATGTATGGATTGTACTGGAAAGGTGTGACAAGAGCTGCGGTCTGGGCAAGTTTTGCGGCAGGTGTCGGAATTACGGTTTTGAACCTCTTCTTCCACTTTATTGCATCTCCGATTAATGCAGGAGCAATTGCGATGGTAGCAGGACTGATCGTAGTGCCGGTAGTGAGTGTACTTACACCAAAACTTAAGAAAGACAGGGTGGATGAGATATTTGCCTGCTATGATGAGAAGGTTACAATCACCAAGAAACGTTCTCTGGAACAGAATTAACCGAAATAATCTGAAAAATCGAACATATTAAAAACATCAAGGGAAGTGATTAAATTTATCACTTCCCTTTTTGCGTAAAGGGATATGTTAGGATATAAAAGTATTAAAATGAACAACAAAATTGATGATTATTATTGCAAGATGATAAGATTTGAAATATTGGGTAAAAGGAGAAACTTTTAATTATGAAGAATTATCAGAAATATGAGAAAAGTTATTTCATGCCGCCTGAGGTCACATATGACTGGGCAAAAAAGATTCGGTAGAACAGCCGCCGAAATGGTGCAGTGTAGATTTAAGAGATGGTAACCAGGCATTGATCGAACCAATGAGTCTGGATGAAAAGCTGGAGTTCTTCCAGATGCTGGTTGATATCGGATTTAAGGAGATCGAGGTTGGATTCCCGGCTGCTTCCGAGACAGAGTATCAGTTCATGAGAACTTTGATTGAGAAAGATATGATTCCGGATGATGTAACCGTTCAGGTCCTGACACAGGCAAGAGAACATATCATCAAGAGAACATTTGAAGCTGTAAAAGGAGCACCTCACGCAGTGATCCATTTATACAATTCTACCTCTGTTGCACAGAGAGAGCAGGTGTTCAGAAAAGATAAAGAACAGGTAAAACAACTTGCGATCGACGGGGCAAAATTACTACTGAAGCTGGCTAATGAGACAGATGGTAACTTCACATTTGAATACAGTCCGGAAAGTTTCCACGGAACAGAAGTGGACTATGCCGTAGAAGTTTGTAACGCTGTTCTGGATGTATGGCAGCCGACAGCTGATAATAAAGCAATCATCAATATTCCTACAACTGTAGAAAATGCAATGCCTCATACATTTGCATGCCAGTTAGAGTATGTACATAAGCATTTGAAACACAGAGAGAATGTGGTACTTTCACTTCATCCACATAATGACAGAGGATGCGGAGTGGCAACTGCAGAACTGGGTATTCTTGCAGGAGCTGATCGTATCGAGGGTACATTGTTTGGAAACGGAGAACGTACCGGTAACGTTGATATCATCACACTTGGAATGAATATGTATTCCCAGGGTGTAGATCCGGGACTGGATTTCTCTAATATGAGAAAGATCCGCGAGACATATGAGCGTCTGACCACAATGAAGGTATATGACCGTCAGCCATATTCCGGAGACCTGGTATTTGCTGCATTCTCTGGATCTCATCAGGATGCGATTGCCAAGGGTATGGCATGGAGAGATGAGAAGAAATGTGATAAATGGACAGTTCCGTATCTGCCGATCCATCCAAAAGATGTCGGAAGAGAGTATGATTCGGACGTTATCCGTATCAACAGTCAGTCTGGTAAAGGCGGCGTAAACTACATCTTAATGCATAGCCACGGAATCAATCTTCCAAAGGCAATGCGTGAAGAAGTAGGATATATGGTAAAAGATGTATCGGATAAAGCACACAAAGAGCTGACACCAGACTGGGTATACCAGATCTTCTCTGATCACTATATTAATACCAAATCCATCTTCCATATTGATGAGTGCCATTTTAAACAGGTAGACGGAATTACCGCAGAAGTGACGATCAATCATGCAGGAGAGAGTAAAGTGATCACTTCGAACGGAAATGGACGTCTGGACGCAGTAAGTAATGCAATTAAGCAGTATTTCAATATCAGCTATGAATTATCCTTCTACGAAGAACATTCGCTTACAAAGGGATCTTCTTCTAAGGCTGTTGCTTATGTGGGAATTATCTGCAACGGAAAGACATTCTGGGGTGTAGGAATCGATCCGGATATTATCAGAGCTTCCATTGAAGCCTTGATCGTTGCGGTAAATAAGATTGAAGAACTCGGGAGTGCTGAGCATGTACGGATGCAAGAATGATCGAGATCATGAATTATGTACAGGCAAATTATATTGACATTACATTAGATGACCTGGCAGAAAAATTCTTCCTGTCCAAACCTTATCTGTCAAAATACATTAAGGAAAAATCCGGAATGACATTTGGGGATCTGGTGAAGAAAATCCGCATGAAGAAAGCGAAAGCACTGCTCAAAAAGCAGTAATATGACAGTCGAGAACATTGCAATGTCAGTCGGATATCAGAATGTTGAGCATTTCAACAGACTGTTCAAGAAAGCTTATGATATGACTCCGATGCAGTTTAGAAATCAGAAATAAAATAAGTAGTGAAAGTTGCGAGGGATGTGCCGGAAGGTGCATCCCTTTTAAAAAGTGCGTAAACGGAAAAATAAAAATATACATATAAAAAAGATAGGAATCGAGATGGATTTCATGTATAATAAATAATAGACTTTACAGAAAACATGATTGGGAGGAAGAGATAGAAATGTTAAAGTACATATTGATGATCCTTGGCGGTGTGATTTTTTATCGCAGGATACTACTTCATGCAGCAGAATGAAGGCAGAGGTAAGACGATGATGTTCTATTCATTGTTTGCTTATGCCGGATTGACACTGGTGATTCTTTCCGAGCAAGAGTTCTGGATCCGTTCTTTGAAAGTATCGGGGATAACGGTGAGATGGTTCAGCTTGCAGTAGAAGTTGCCTGCTTTGTAATTGGTGCGGAATTACTTTGAAGCCTGCATTTGAAGACCAGAAAGAGATCGGAACAAAGAAGAATATTACACCACGTGGATCCGGAGATTCGTTCAGCGCCAAGGCGAATAAGAAAGAAAACACTAAAAAAGAAGACAAAGAATAATAATCAGATCAAAAGAAGTTACAGTACGGGGAATAAAAAAGTATCGTAAAAAATAAAAGAAATATATAACGTGTAAGGGGAAATCTGTGGGAGCAGATTTCCTTTTTTGTTGTCGTGTGTTCATAATTCATGTAGACAACAAAAAAAGGAAACCTCGTTACCATTGGCATGTGAGTTATGTAGATAATAAAAAAGAAGACCTGCATAAGCAAGTCTTCTTTTTTATGTACGGTATTTAATTCACGAATTATTTACCTTCAACCATCTTGTCGAACTTCTTAGTAAATGCTAACATGATAACTCCGCAGGCAACGATGATGATTGTAACAACACCATATGCTTTGACGAAGTCGAAGTTTCCGAGCCAGTTATAAAGTGGTCCGTAAGTCTTTACCAGAGAAGAAGATGATCAGTGGCCATACACCAAGCATTGTTCCAAGAAGTTTCTTTGGAGCATATTTGCTGATGAAAGCATTTCCAAGTGGTGAGAAGATAACCTCTCCAAGTGACATACATACAGATGCCAGGATGATTACCCAGATACCAACTGGATCTTTTGTTCCCTGTCCTGAAAGTGCAGCGGCAAGAACCATAGATCCTGTACAAAGACCAAGGATGATAATTCCGATAGCAGTCTTTGTGAACATTCCCCAGTCACCCTGTGGACGCTGTCTCATCTTAGCCCAGATACCTGCGAAGATAGGGCAAAGAATGATACAAAGAAGTCCGTTCATTGAGTCGAACCAGGCAGTAGGCATCTCGAAGGAACCGATGTTCCAGTTAGCCCATCCAGATCCTCCCTGAGATACTGGACCGAATTCATAGTAAACAGGCATGTAAGCCATGTACCAGATCAGCCAGAAGATACCAGAGAATACGGTTACGATCAGGATTGCGATAACACGGTTTTTCTCAAGCTTCGTAAGTGGTGCATTGTCCTTTTCTTTGTCTGCTTTTTTCAACATTCTCAGAACGGTTATCAACAAGGAATGGTTTCTTTCCGGCATCGCCGAAAGATTTCATTCAACGAACCACCATACACAGTCGATAAACAGGAAGATTCCGCAAACAAGGAACATTGTACGGTATCCAGCGTTTGTACCAATCAGTGAAAGGAATGTAGTACCACAGAATGATCCGATGTTAACGAACATGTACTGTAAATTGAATACAGTATCAAGTTCATCCTGGTCAGCTAATGGGAAGAGACGTCCGTTGATACCGGATACGTTTCCTTTGAAGAAACCAGTACCGATAGAAACGAGGATAATCATTGCCCACATCATTGCGATACCATTGGCTTCTGTTGCTCTCCAAGCACACAGATAACCAAGACCCATAAGGATCTCACCAACAGGAACAAGGATACGCGGACTAATCCAACGGTCAGCGATATATCCACCGATGATAGGTGTGATATAAGTAAATGCTACCAGGTTAGAACTCATTGCAGCACCAACGGATTTGTCAAGTCCAAGACCACCGTGAGCTGCTGTGGCTACGATAAAGATCGAAAGCCCCCCATTTAGCTGCATAGTATGCAAGTCTTTCAAAAGAGAAAGTCAGACAGCACACATAGAAACCAAATGGTAATTTTTTCTTAGTGTTCTCCATGAGATTCACCCTCCAATATGAAATTTTTTCTTTGGTTTTAACGATACGAGGAAAATCCCTCTTATGATTAAAACTCTCAACGCAGTTAATCTTATCACAAACTAGACCAAAGTACAACCAATTGTTTAAGAAAAAGTTAAGGCTTTTCTTATTTTTTAGAAATTCATATGTGGAAATGTAATAAATTGGTAGAACAAATGGAAAGTAAAAAGAGTAAAAGTAACTAAATGATAATAGAAATCAAAAATAAATCTTACGATATATAGAAAAGTTTATGGATAATTTATAAACAATTATAACGGATTTTCTTGAATAATCAACTATATAAGGATATAATAGGATTCAGATTTTGTAAAGGGGAAAAACAATATGGCGAATTATTACCGTGTGGCATATAAAGAGTCACAGAATACGTTGAAGCAGATATGTGAACTTTTCCGTGTGGACAGCAGCGATATTACGATTAAGTTTGTAGTAACAGTGATGGGACCGTTGGTGTTCTATTATATGTGGAAATATGGAAGTCATGGCGGGAACACACCGGGCGGGATGACATTTTTCATTATTAAGTTTATTGCCGGATGGGCACTGGCGTTCGTTGTTGCGATACTGGTGAACAGAACGATCTGGAGAAAGGTACTGGCAACAACGGCAGTCGGAGATGCGAAAGATCAGTTTGACAGACGATGCAAGCTGAATGGGGACCGGTCAGTTCTGAGATTCATTTCTTGGATGATCATTTTGACAGTGTAACTGCGAAGAAGACAAGATCATTCTCATATGAGGATGTAAACCAAGATTCTGGAGACGAAAGAAGCGTTTGGTGTAGTTGTAAAGGCAGATCCGAGACAATGGGTTCGGCAAGAGCGATGATCGGATTTCCGAAGACGGCGCCGAAGGAAATAATACAGACGAGTCTGGCGGAGTTCCTTCTGACGAGATGCAAGAATATGAAACGGAAGAAAGTAAAGAAGTTTTTAAAGCGGATTTTTGAACATAGAACAGAAATAAAACAGACAAAAAGGTCATGTGTGTACATAGATGTACGGATATACACATGGCCTTTTCAATCGCCAGGCGTTCGGAAGAAGCTGCCAGTGGCAGGTTCTGCAGATACTGAAATACAGTATATTATTTCAGAAAAATGCATATTTAAAAGTTAACCATAGATGCCAAAAAGGTTGACTTTTGACACGGAAATGTAAGATTTTAATGCCATTTTAATAGGAAGAAGCGACTCGTCAAGTATTTAACAAAAAACAATATAAAGGTATTGCGCTAAAGTGTCAAAAACAGTATAATATAATTGGAAAAAATTTGGTTTTACTTTTGATACAAGAATCAGGAAAAACCCAATTTAAAATAATGAAAATGGAGGGCTAGACTATGGGCAACATGGCAGCAGACAATGCAGCAGGTAAGAGAATCAACAGTTTACTTGATGCAGGCAGTTTTGTTGAGATCGGTGGAGCTGTAACAGCAAGAACAACTGATTTTAACATGCAGGAAAAAGAAACTCCAGCAGACGGTGTTATCACCGGATATGGAGTGATCGATGGAAATCTGGTATACGTATACAGCCAGGACGCTACTGTTTTAAATGGTGCGATCGGTGAGATGCATGCAAAGAAGATTTCTAATATCTACGATATGGCAATGAAGATGGGAGCACCGGTCATCGGATTGGTTGACTGCGCCGGATTCAGACTGCAGGAAGCTACAGATGCTTTAGAGGCATTTGGAAAACTTTATCAGAAACAGTCAATGGCTTCCGGAGTGATCCCTCAGATCACAGCAATCTTCGGAACATGTGGAGGTGGACTTTCTATCGTACCTGCTCTGACAGATTTCACATTCATGGAGACAAAGAATGGTAAATTATTTACCAATACTCCAAATGCAATTCCGGGAAATGACATTTCTAAATGTGATACATCTTCCGCAAAATTCCAGAGTGAGACAACCGGTCTTGTAGACGGAATCGGATCTGAAGAAGAGATTCTTGCAGATATCCGTTCTCTCTCGTATGCATGTTACCGAGCAACAACGAAGAGGATTCTTCTTATGAAGAATGTAACGATGATCTGAACCGTGTATGTGCAGACCTTGCTAATGCAAAAGAAGACACAGCGATCGCTCTTACAATGATCTCTGATGACAACATCTTCTGCGAAGTGAAGAAAGCATATGCAAAAGATATGGTGGCAGGATTCATCAAACTGAATGGTATGACTGTAGGTGCAGTTGCAAACCGTTCAAAAGTATATAACGAAGAAGCTGAAGTGGAGGCTGAATTTGACGGCTCACTTTCTGCTGACGGAGCTGAAAAGGCTGCAGAATTCGTACAGTTCTGTGATGCATTCAACATCCCTGTACTGACACTTACAAATGTAAGCGGATTTACAGCAAGCGAATACGATGAGAAACGTATTGCAAAATCAGCAGCAAAACTTACTTATGCATTTGCAGATGCAACAGTACCGAAGGTAAATGTTGTAATCGGTAAAGCATTCGGAAGTGCGTATGTGACAATGAACAGCAAAGCAGTCGGAGCAGATATGGTATATGCATGGCCGGAAGCAGAGATTGGAATGATGGACGCAAACCAGGCAGCCAAGATCATGTATGCAGACGCTGATGCAGCAACAATCAGAGAAAAGCAGCAGAATATAAGAATCTGCAGTCAAGCCCATTATCAGCAGCGAAAAGAGGATATGTGGATACAATCATCGAAGCAGCAGATACAAGAAAATATGTGGTCGGTGCTTTCGAGATGCTTTACACAAAGAGAGAGGATCGTCCGGTAAAGAAACACGGTACGGTTTAGAGAGGTGAGGCAAAGTGAAGAAAAAGTAAGCGTATTACTTTGTGTGCTTGTCGCAATGCTCTGCTTTACCGCTTGCGGAAGTAAGAAAAGAAAGAAAATCTTCAGTATGATAAATCAACGATCACACAGGCAACAGATTTTCTGATCGAGTATTGCAACAGTGCAGATGCAGATACTATCGAACAGTGGAACAAGATGACAGATTTTCAGATCGAGTCCCAGCTGAACCAGGCGGGTGTTCCATTTACAAAAGATAGTTTCCTTTGCAGCTCTGGATGCATGGCAGCAGGGAACAAAAGAGTGTGGGGGGAATATGTAAGCCACGGTGATTACAAATTCGAACCATCCTCTGATGAACTGAAAGTAACGACCAGTGCAAAATTCAAAGACCGTGATGCAGACATTACATTTGTTTTTGATGAGGACCTTTATCTGACAGTACAACGATCGATGCACATTACAGCATCGGTGAGATCATGGAAAAGCAGGACTGAATACAATCCTTGGAATGGGTACCGTATTCGTAATCCTGATCTTTATCTCAATTCTGATCTCCCTGTTCAAATACATTCCTGCACTTGAAGAAAAAATTCAAGAACAAAGGAAAAGCAGAAAGCACACAGGAAGCAGCTCCGGCTCCGGCAGCAGTTGCAGCACCTGTAGTAGAAGAAGCATCGAATGATGATGAACTGGCAGCAGTTATTTCCGCAGCGATCGCTGCTTATGAAGCAGAAGCCGGTGGAAGCACAGACGGCTTCGTAGTAAGAAGCATCAAGCGTCGTCCATCAAATAAGTGGCACGCATAATTAATTAGGAGGATGAATTCAATGAAAAATTATACAATCACAGTAAACGGTAATGTATATGAAGTAACAGTAGAAGAAAACGGAGCAGGTGCAGCACCAGTAGCAAGACCTGCAGCAGCACCGAAGGCAGCGCCTGCGGCAACACCAGCACCAAAGGCAGCACCTGCAGGCGGAGCCGGATCCATCGAAGTAAAAGCCGGAGCAGCAGGAAAAGTATTCAAGATCGAAGCAAATGTAGGTCAGGCAGTGAAGAAGGGTGATGCTGTTCTTACAATCGAGGCAATGAAGATGGAGATCCCGGTTGTAGCTCCGGAAGACGGAACCGTTGCAAGCATTGATGTAGCAGTAGGCGATGCAATTGATTCAGGCGCTGTTCTTGCTACATTGAACTAACATCATTTATATGGTGTTTATCTAACACGACTGGAGGTTAAAAAATGGAATATATAACGACAACATTAGGAAACCTCGTGCATCAGACGGCCTTTTTCAATCTGACCTGGGGCAATGTAGTCATGATCGCGGTTGCATGTGTTTTCCTTTATCTTGCAATCAGACACGGATTCGAGCCTCTGCTTCTTGTTCCAATCGCATTCGGTATGTTACTGGTTAACATTTATCCGGACATCATGCTTCATGCAGAAGATGCGGCAAATGGAACAGGCGGACTGCTTTACTACTTCTATAAACTGGATGAGTGGTCAATCCTCCCTTCCCTGATCTTCATGGGTGTAGGAGCGATGACAGACTTCGGACCACTGATCGCTAACCCTAAGAGCTTCCTTCTTGGTGCCTCTGCTCAGTTCGGTATCTTTGCAGCATACCTTGGAGCGATGGCTATGGGATTCTCTGACAAAGCGGCAGCAGCGATCTCAATCATTGGTGGAGCTGATGGACCTACCTCTATCTTCCTTGCAGGTAAGTTACAGCAGACAGCTTTACTTGGACCAATCGCAGTAGCAGCATATTCTTATATGTCACTGGTACCGATTATCCAGCCACCGATCATGAAGCTTCTGACAACAGAAAAGAACGTAAGATCAAGATGGAACAGCTGCGTCCTGTTTCCAAGCTTGAGAGAATCTTATTCCCGATCATCGTTACGATCGTTGTGTGTAATTCTTCCTACAACAGCACCACTGGTTGGTATGTTAATGCTTGGTAACCTGTTCCGTGAGTCTGGAGTTGTAAGACAGTTAACAGAGACAGCTTCAATGCAATGATGTACATCGTAGTTATCCTGCTGGGAACGTCTGTAGGCGCAACAACAAGTGCTGAGGCATTCCTTATCATGGATACGATCAAGATCGTAATTCTTGGTTTGATCGCATTCGCATTCGGTACAGCAGCAGGTGTACTGTTCGGTAAACTGATGTGTGTTGCAACACATGGAAAGATTAATCCGCTGATCGGTTCTGCTGGTGTATCCGCCGTTCCAATGGCAGCCAGAGTATCACAGAAGGTCGGAGCTGAAGCAGATCCGACCAACTTCCTTCTGATGCATGCAATGGGACCAAACGTTGCCGGTGTTATCGGTACCGCAGTAGCAGCCGGAACATTCATGGCAATCTTTGGCGTTGGAATTTAAGCGATATATAATTAGGAGGAAAGAAAATGGCAGATATAGTAAAAAACCTGTAGAGATTACAGAAACGATCCTGCGTGATGCGCATCAGTCTCTGATCGCAACCCGTATGACAACAGAGCAGATGCTCCCTGATCGTTGATAAAATGGACAAGGTTGGGTATCATTCCGTAGAGTGCTGGGGTGGAGCTACATTCGATGCATCCCTTCGTTTCCTCCACGAAGATCCATGGGAAAGACTTCGTAAATTACGTGACGGCTTCAAAAACACAAAACTTCAGATGCTTTTCCGTGGACAGAACATCTTAGGATACCGTCCATACGCAGATGACGTTGTAGAATACTTCGTACAGAAATCTGCTGCAAACGGAATCGACATCATCCGTATTTTTGACTGCCTCAATGACCTTCGTAATCTGCAGACAGCAGTAAGCGCTGCAAACAAAGAAAAGTAGAAGCTCAGATCGCATTATCTTACACTTTAGGTGATGCTTATACACTAGATTACTGGGTAGACATTGCCAAGAAGATTGACGAGATGGGTGCAAACTCTATCTGTATCAAAGATATGGCTGGTCTTCTGACACCGTATAAGGCAACAGAGCTGATCGGAGCAATGAAAGAAGCTGTAGATCTTCCAATCCAGCTTCATACACACTACACATCAGGTGTTGCTTCTATGACTTACATGAAAGCAGTAGAGGCCGGTGTAGATGTCATTGATACCGCAATCTCACCATTCGCACTTGGAACATCTCAGCCTGCAACAGAAGTTATGGTTGAGACATTCAAGGGAACACTTTATGATACAGGATTAGACCAGAAACTTCTGGCAGAGATCGCTGACTATTTCCGTCCAATCCGTGACGAAGCTCTTGACAGCGGACTCTTAAATCCAAAGAACCTTGGTGTTAACATCAAGACTCTTCTGTATCAGGTACCAGGCGGTATGCTTTCTAACCTGACTTCTCAGTTAAAAGAACAGGGTGCAGAAGATAAATTCTACGATGTATTGGAAGAAGTTCCAAGAGTACGTAAAGACCTTGGAGAACCACCACTTGTAACACCTTCATCACAGATCGTTGGTACGCAGGCTGTATTTAACGTGCTGATGGGAGAACGTTACAAAGTTGCTACAAAAAGAGACAAAAGACCTCTTAAGTGGAAAATACGGACAGACAGTAAAACCGATGAATCCAGACGTAATCAAGAAAGTACTTGGAGACGATCCTGAGATCATCACATGCCGTCCTGCAGACCTGATTCCGGACGAATTAGATACACTCCGCAAAGAATGCGAACAGTGGATCCAGCAGGATGAAGACGTACTGTCTTATGCTCTGTTCCCACAGGTTGCTGTTGAGTTCTTTAAGTATAGAGAGGCACAGCAGACGAAGGTGGATGCGACGGTAGCGGATACGGAGAATGGTAGTTATCCTGTATAGGTTTTCGAGAGGACGTCAAGTGTAGAAGTTCCTGATTCAATGCGACTTCGGGTGATTGCAAGGCGTAAGCGAAAAAAGACGATAAAATAAGAACCGAATACATTCGGACGGAAAATCCTGATGATTTTCCGCCTCAGGTATTCTTTTTTTGGGATGTGCTTGTAGCACATCCCAAATCTTATTTTATCGTCTTTTTTTCACCAACTCCTTGCAAAGCACCCTGCGAATGCATTGAACCAGGAACTTCTACACTTGACTGTTCGCGAAAATATACGAGGATAGCGGGGGAGTGTGGCTTCTCAGAAAGTAGTGGGAAAAGCGAGATGAAAGACATTTTCCGGCGGAGCCCCAATAGCTTGGTGGTAACAGTAAATTCACTTTCGGGTGTCGGAGTGTATGGCTGAGGGAGATGTGGAGGTTTGGGTGGATGGGCATCCGTTGGCGGGAATAGAAGATGTTAAAAGAAAGTTTGGGTAAAATCAGGATTTGCTCTGTGCTACAGGCACAGAGCGAAAAAATACCTGAGGTGAGAAATCATCAGATTTCTCGCCGAATGTATTCTGGTGCCTGATTTTACCCAAGCTTTTTTGTTACATCTTCTTCCCGTCCATAAGCGCCCATCCACCCAAACCTCCACATCTCCCGTCCCCACACACCCGACATCCGATTGACTATTCCCCCACAAAGCTATATAATAAAACCATTGTTTGAAAAAGAGGTACATCGCATGAGCGCAAAGAATGAACTGCTGAAGATGATCGATGAAAGATATCACAAATTCAGCAAAGGACAGAAAAAACTGGCGGATTTTATCCGTGAGGATTATGATAAGGCAGCTTTTTTGACAGCTGCGAAGATGGGGGGAGAGGTCGGTGTCAGTGAATCGACGGTGGTAAGATTTGCGACGGCCCTTGGATATGACGGATACCCGGAATTTCAGAAAGCTCTGGGAGAACTGGTGAGGATGAAGCTGAATTCCATCCAGCGTATGGAAGTGACGTATGGACGGATCAGCCAGGGGGAGATTCTGACATCGGTTCTGCATTCGGATATTGAGAAGATCAAGCTTACGATGGAAGCAATTGATCATGAAGCATTTGAGATGGCGGTAGATACGATCCTGAAAGCAAAGAGGATCTATGTGATCGGGATACGAAGCTGTTCGCCACTTGCAAGTTTCTTAAGTTTTTATCTGAATCTGATCTGTGAGAATGTGACAGCGGTTAATACGAACAGTTCTAGTGAGATTTTTGAACAACTGATCCGTGTCAGCGAGGATGATGTGGTGATCGGGATCAGCTTTCCCAGATATTCGATGCGTACTTTGAAAGCACTGGAATTTGCAAGTAATAGAAAAGCAACAGTGATCACGTTGACGGACAGTGTACATTCTCCGATGACACTGTATTCTTCCTGCAATCTGATCGCAAGAAGTGATATGGCGTCAATCGTAGATTCGCTGGTAGCACCATTGAGTGTGATCAATGCGCTGGTGGTAGCTCTTTGTATGAAGAAACAGAAAGAGGTTATCACAACACTTGAGACATTGGAGCAGATCTGGGATGAATATCAGGTGTATAGCAAAGATGAATTGAATATGGTGGACGACAGAGTCGAACTTTCCGGAAATGAGAAAGAGTAGAACCGGCAGAAAAGAATATGAAGAAAAAGACAAATAGAAAAGGACAAATAGAAGATGAGTAAAGTAGTTGTCATCGGAGGCGGTGCGGCAGGAATGTTTGCCTCTATTGCAGCGGCCGGGTGTGGACATCAGGTCGTGGTATATGAAAAGAATGAAAAGCTTGGAAAGAAACTTTATATCACGGGAAAAGGCAGATGCAATATTACCAATGCCTGTGATATGGAAGGCCTGTTCGATGCGGTCAGAACAAATGCAAAGTTTTTATACAGTAGTTTTTATGGATACACGAATCAGCAGGTGATTGATTTCTTTGAACGAATCGGTGTGCCGACAAAGATTGAGCGCGGCGACCGTGTGTTCCCGGTGTCGGATCATTCTTCGGACGTGATCCGCGGGCTGGAGCGGGAGATGGACCGCCTGGGTGTGAAAGTACATCTGCGGACAGCTGTGAAAAAGGTTGTCGCAAAAGACGGACATTTTGAAACAATCATACTTGGAGATCAGAGACAGATTCATGCGGATGCCTGTATCGTTGCAACTGGAGGGTTGTCTTATCAGTCAACAGGATCAACCGGAGATGGATTCCGGTTTGCAGAAAGTCTAGGACATACGGTGACGGATTGTATGCCTGCGCTTGTGCCGATGGAATGTAAAGAAGAGTGGGTGCCTGAATTGCAGGGACTTTCACTTCGAAATGTTAATGTAACGATTCTTGACGGCAAGAAAAAAGCTGTATGATGATTTTGGAGAAATGTTATTCACGCATTACGGTGTGAGTGGACCGCTGATCCTAAGTGCCAGCAGTTATGTGGGAAAGAAATTGAAAGCAAAAGAACTGACACTTAAGATTGATCTGAAACCAGCTCTTTCGGAAGAACAGCTTGATCACAGAGTGCTCCGGGAATTTGAAGAGAATCAGAACCGACAGTTTAAGAACGCGGTGCACAAGCTGTTCCCGTCGAAACTGATCCCGGTTATGATTGAACTGAGCGGGATTGATCCCGAGAAGAAGGTCAATGTGATCACGAAAGAAGAACGTCTTGGATTTGTAAGACTGATCAAGGGCCTGACGTGTACATTGACAGATTTAAGAGATTATAACGAGGCAATCATAACTAAAGGTGGAATTAAAATCAAAGAAGTTGATCCTGGAACGATGGAATCCAAACTGGTGAAGGGATTACATTTTGCAGGCGAGGTACTGGATCTGGATGCGGTAACAGGTGGATTCAACCTTCAGATCGCGTGGTCTACGGCATATGCGGCCGGAACGGGGATCCAGATATAGAGTGATAAAAATAGAAATAAGGAGAACGTATCATGGGATATAACGTAGCAATAGATGGACCGGCAGGAGCCGGAAAAGCACGATCGCAAAACTTGTAGCAAAAGAAAAGGGATACATTTATGTAGACACAGGGGCAATGTACAGAGGCCTTGCAATTCATTTCCTGGATAAGGGCATTGAACCGGGAGAGACGGATAAAGTGATCGAAGCATGTAAAGATGCAGAAGTAACAATCGCCTATGAAGATGGTGTGCAGCATGTATACCTGAATGGTAATGATATTTCATCACGTCTGAGAAATGAAGAAGTGGGGAACATGGCATCTGTAACATCTGCAATTCCGGAAGTGCGTAAGAAGTTACTGGAACTGCAGCAGAACCTGGCGAAGACACAGGATGTAATTATGGACGGAAGAGATATCGGTACATGTGTCCTGCCGGGCGCAGACGTAAAGATCTATCTGACCGCCAGTGTAGAGACCAGGGCGAAGAGACGGTATGACGAACTTAAGGAAAAAGGCGAGGACTGCAATCTGGAAGAAATCGCACACGACATCGAAGAACGTGATCACAGAGATATGACCCGTGAGATCGCACCGTTAAAGCAGGCAGAGGATGCAGTGCTGGTAGACAGCTCACACATGACGATCGAAGAAGTGGTAAAAGCAATCGTAGATTTGTGCAAATAGACAATCCGGCACAAAGCGGCAGACGAAGATAACGGTAATATATTTGAAAAAGAGCTGTGGTACAGAAAGGAATTACACTATATGAATGTTGAACTGGCAAAAACAGCAGGATTTTGCTTTGGAGTAAAGCGTGCAGTAGATACAGTGTATAAACAGATAGGAAAAACATCAAAGTGAAAAGATATTCACTTATGGACCGATCATCCATAATGAAGAAGTGATCAAAGATCTGAGAAGCCATGGAGTAGAAGTCCTGAATGATGAAGAAGAATTGAAAACAGTGGATGCGGATGTGGTTGTGATCCGGTCTCATGGTGTAGCAAAATACATTTATGATATCATGGATGAACGGGGGATTACATGTGTAGATGCGACTTGTCCTTTTGTGAAGAAAATTCATAAGATTGTTGCAGAAGAAAGTGCCAAAGGATCGTACATTGTGATCATCGGAAATGGCGAACATCCGGAGGTAGAAGGTATCCGCGGATGGGCAGGAGAACAGGTGACTGTGATACAGACTCCGGAAGATGCAAAAAGATTTGAATTGCCTGAAAAGAACAGAAAGTATGTATCGTGGCCCAGACGACATTTAACTACAATAAATTCAAAGAATTAGTTGAAATTATTTCAAAAAAGAGGTATGATATAGTTGTTTTAAATACGATTTGCAATGCGACGAAAGAAAGGCAGACTGAGGCTCGTCAAATTGCAGCGAGAGTAGATGCTATGGTTGTGATAGGTGATAAGCGTAGTTCGAATACTCAGAAGCTATTTGAAATCTGCAAAGAGGAATGTTTGAATACGTACTATATACAGACACTTGACGATTTGGATATTAATCAATTAGGGTCCGTGGAATCAGTAGGTATTACAGCAGGGGCATCCACGCCCAATAAAATAATTGAGGAGGTTCAAAATAATGTCAGAATTAACTTTTGAACAAATGTTGGAAGAGTCTTTTAAGACAATAAGAAATGGAGAGGTTGTAGATGGTACAGTCATCGACGTTAAACCTGATGAAATCATCTTGAATATAGGCTACAAAGCAGACGGTATCATTACAAGAAATGAGTATACTAACGAAGCAAACGTTGATCTTACAACAGTTGTATCCGTTGGTGATAAGATGAGCGCAAAAGTCCTGAAAGTAAATGACGGAGAAGGACAGGTTCTGCTGACATATAAGAGACTTGCAGCAGAAAAAGGCAATGAAAGATTAAAAGAAGCATTTGAGAATCAGGAAGTATTAAAAGCTCCTGTAACTCAGGTACTTGACGGCGGACTTTGTGTAAACGTAGACGAAGCAAGAGTATTCATTCCTGCAAGCCTCGTTTCCGACACATACGAGAAAGACCTGAGCAAATATCAGGGACAGGAAATTGAATTCGTAATCAGCGAGTTTAATCCTAGAAGAAATCGTGTGATCGGTGACAGAAGACAGCTTCTTGTTGCTGAACGTGCTGAAAAACAGAAAGAACTGTTTGCTAAGATTAACGTAGGTGACAGAATGGAAGGAACTGTAAAGAACGTTACAGATTTTGGAGCATTCATCGACCTTGGCGGAGTAGACGGACTTCTTCATATTTCAGAGATGTCCTGGGGACGTGTTGAGAATCCGAAGAAGGTCTTCCAGGTTGGAGATAAAGTAGAAGTGATGATCAAAGATATCCACGATACAAAGATCGCACTCAGCCTGAAATTCCCAGAGACAAATCCATGGGCTAATGCAGCAGAGGATTATGCAGTCGGAACAGTAATTACAGGTAAGGTTGCAAGAATGACAGACTTCGGAGCATTTGTTGAACTGGCTCCAGGAGTAGATGCATTACTTCATGTTTCTCAGATTTCAAGAGCACATGTTGATAAACCGTCTGATGTACTTTCAGTTGGACAGGAAATCACAGCTAAGATTGTTGATCTGAATGAAGCAGAGAAGAAGATCAGCCTTAGCATGAAAGCTTTAGAACAGCCGGAAGAAGCTGCAGAAGAGACAGACGCTGAGTAATATCAAATCAGATATACAGACAGGAAAGGATAGAGGAAAGCCTCTATCCTTTCTATGCCTGAGGATAGAAGGGAACCTGCCATTGGCAGGTTTTCTGTGCGTATGTGCATTTGTTAAAAAATGCAACAAGATGTTCATGAAAATATACAATGAAATTAGTCACTTTCTATAGAAATTTGTCTATATTTCCTGTATATTATATAAAGAGTAAATAGGAAGGAAGGAAAAAAAGGATGGCATTGTTAACATTTAAGGGTGGTATTCATCCGGATGACGGCAAGAGCCTGGCAATAAAGATAAGGCAATTGTCGATGTAAAACCTAAGGGCGATCTGGTGTACCCTGTATCACAGCATATCGGTGCTCCGGCAAATCCTGTGGTAGCCGTTGGCGATCATGTTTTAAAAGGTCAGATGATAGCAGAAGCAGGAGGATTCGTATCTGCTCCGATTTATGCATCTGTATCTGGAACTGTAAAAAGCAATCGCACCACATCTGAATCCGACAGGAGGAAGAGTGAACAGTATCGTGATCGAAAATGATGGCGAATACAAAGAAGTGGAATATCCAGCTGTAACTCCGTTAGAAGACATGAGCAAGGAAGATATCCTGAATGCGATTGGAACAGCGGGAGTAGTAGGTATGGGTGGTGCCGGTTTCCCTACGAGAGTAAAACTTTCACCAAAGGAACCGGAAAAGATTGATTACATCATTGCAAACTGTGCGGAATGTGAGCCATATATCACAGCTGACTACAGAACAATGATCGAGACTCCGGAAAAGCTGGTTGGAGGAATGAAGATTATCCTCCGTCTGTTCGACAACGCGAAAGGAATCTTTGGTGTAGAGGACAACAAACCAGACTGTATCGAAAAATTAAGAGAACGGACAAAAGATGAACCTCGTATGGAAGTTCTGGCACTGAAGACCAAGTATCCTCAGGGGGTGAGCGTCAGCTTATTTACGCTACAACAGGGCGCGCAATTAATTCCGCAATGCTTCCGTCAGACGCAGGATGTGTTGTAGATAATGTGGCAACAATGGTAAGCGTATACCAGGCTGTTGTAGAAGGAAAGCCTTCAATGGAACGTGTTGTAACAGTAAGTGGGGACGCTGTTGCAGAGCCAGGCAATTTCAGAGTACCATTTGGCATCAATCAGCAGGAGCTTGTAGAGGCAGCAGGAGGATTTAAAACAGAGCCTGAGAAACTGATCTCCGGCGGACCGATGATGGGATTCTCTATGTTCTCATTAGATGTACCTGTAACAAAGACTTCTTCATCTATTCTTGGATTTACCAAAGATGAAGTGGCTAAGATGGAACCATCTGCATGTATCAACTGTGGACGCTGTGTAGAAGCCTGTCCAAGCCGCCTGATCCCATCGAGACTGGCGGATTATGCAGAACATCATGACGAAGAGAAGTTTACAAAACACGAAGGACTCGAATGTATGGAATGTGGTTCCTGCAGTTTCGTATGTCCGGCAAAACGTCCGCTGAAACAGGCAATCGGATCTATGAGAAAGATTGCATTGGCGAACCGTAAAAAGAAAAAATAAACTAGAAAGAAGAAGAGTTGAACAAAAGTGAGTGAGAACAATTTGAAAATGTCATCTTCACCACATATTCGTTCCAAAGCGACTAGCAGTAATATTATGATGCTGGTGGCCATCGCACTTTGCCGGCATCTGCATTTGGTGTATGGAACTTTGGACTGCCGGCATTCGGAATGCTGGTTACAACAACGGTTGTAGCAGTATTGACGGAATACATATACGAAAAATTAATGCACAAGAAGATTACGATCAATGACTGGAGTGCAGCAGTAACAGGACTGTTACTCGGACTGAATATGCCTCCTACAGCTCCGTGGTGGATGGGAGCACTTGGTAGTGTATTTGCTATCCTGATCGTCAAGCAGCTGTTCGGAGGTCTGGGACAGAACTTCATGAACCCGGCACTCGGAGCAAGATGCTTCCTTCTGCTTTCATTTACAAGCCAGATGACAAGCTTTGTATATGACGGTGTGACAGGGGCTACACCACTTGCACAGTTAAAAGCTGGTAACGCAGTAAATACAATGGATATGCTGATTGGTAAGATTCCTGGAACCATCGGTGAGACATCTGTAATCGCTATCGTGATCGGAGCCATCTTCCTGATCCTGATGGGTGTGATCGATATTCGTATTCCTGGAACATATATTGTTACATTTGTGATCTTTATCGGAATCTTCGGACATATTGCAAATCCGGATGTTGGATTCTTTGATCCACAGTATATCACAGCACATCTCTGCGGAGGCGGACTGATGCTTGGTGCATGGTTCATGGCAACTGACTACGTTACATCACCGATCACACCAAGAGGACAGTATGTATACGGTATTATCCTTGGCGTGTTAACAGGTCTGTTCCGTCTGTTTGGCGGTTCCGCAGAAGGAGTTTCTTATGCGATCATCATCAGTAACCTTCTGGTGCCATTGATCGAGAGAGTTACTCTCCCAAAACCATTTGGTAAAGGAGGAGAGAAATAATGAATAAGATTGTTAAGAATACACTGATCCTTACACTGATTACTGTAATTGCAGGAGTCCTTCTTGGTGCGGTATATGAAGTTACCAAGACTCCGATCGCACAGTCACAGGAGACAGCCAAAAAAGAAGCATGGCAGGCAGTATTTTCAGATGTAAAACTGGATGATTTCAAAGCAGAAGATGTAGATCAGAAGGCTGCAGACAAAGCTGTAAAAAAGATATGGGTGTCAATGCAACGATCGACGAAGTCTGTACAGCAGGTGATGCAGGATATGTCATCACAACAACAGACAAAGACGGATTCGGCGGCAATATCCAGATTACAGTTGGTATTAAGAAAGACGGTACGATCAACGGTGTATCTATTCTTTCTATCAGCGAGACAGCAGGTCTTGGTATGAAAGCTACAGAGCCTTCATTCTATAACCAGTATGTAAATAAACAGGCTGATAAATTCGTGGTTTCCAAAGACGGTGGAGACGGAGAACAGATCGATGCCTTAAGTGGTGCAACCATTACTTCAAGAGCAGTAACAGGAGCTGTCAATGCAGCACTCGGATATTATCAGAATGCATTTAAATAAACAGGAGGTAGTTAGTCATGAATAAATGTACTGAAAGAGTATATAACGGTCTGATCAAAGAAAATCCTACCTTCGTTCTGATGTTAGGAATGTGTCCGACCCTGGCGGTAACAACATCCGCTATTAACGGTTTAGGTATGGGACTGTCCACAACAGTCGTACTTGTACTGTCGAATATGTTGATCTCTATGTTACGTAAGGTGATTCCGGATTCAGTCAGAATGCCGGCATTCATCGTAGTCGTAGCATCTTTCGTAACAATTGTACAGTTCCTTTTAGAGGGATTCGTTCCAAGTCTGTATGATTCACTTGGACTTTACATCCCGCTGATCGTTGTTAACTGTATTATCCTTGGACGTGCAGAAAGTTATGCATCCAAGAACCCGGTACTTCCATCTATCTTTGATGGTATTGGTATGGGACTTGGATTTACATTTGGTCTGACCTGTATCGCAATCGTGCGTGAGTTTATCGGAACCGGAGCTATCTTCGGTGTTCAGATTCTTCCACTTGCAGACGCAGCAGCAGGAAAAGGCGGATATGTACCAGTAACAATCTTCATCCTGCCTGCAGGAGCTTTCCTTGTTCTTGCATTCTTAGTTGCAGGTATGAACAAGAAGAAACGCTGCAGCACAGAAAGGCAAGAAGATTGCCGAGCCACAGGGATGCGGTACAGACTGTGCATCATGCGGCGGATGCGGAAGCAAAGTATTCCCAACAGGGGAATGAAGAGTAGGAGGAGTACATAGTATGAAAGAATTATTGATTATTGCAATTGGTTCAGCTATCGTAAATAACGTTGTACTCAGCCAGTTTCTCGGAATCTGTCCGTTCCTGGGTGTTTCGAAAAAGGTTGAGACTGCAACCGGTATGGGTGGAGCAGTTGTATTCGTTATTACATTATCATCATTCTTTACAGGACTGATTTACAAATTCATCCTGGTTCCGCTGGGGTTTGAATATCTGCAGACAATCGTATTCATTCTGTTTATCGCAGCTTTAGTACAGTTTGTAGAAATGTTCCTAAAAAAGAGTATGCCATCATTGTATAAAGCACTTGGTGTGTATCTTCCACTGATCACAACAAACTGTGCAGTGCTTGGTGTGGCACTTACAAACGTTCAGAAAGAATATTCTATCATCGAAGGTGTTGTCAATGGTATTGGAACATCTGTCGGATTCTGATCGCGATCGTGATCATGGCAGGTATTCGTGAGAAGATGGAATACAATGATATTTCAGAGTCCTTCCAGGGAACTCCGATCGTACTGATCACAGCTTGTCTGATGGCGATCGCGTTCTGTGGATTCTCAGGATTAATTTAGGAGGAGGCAGACAATGAGTGTTACAGGTATTATTCTTGCGGCAGTTATCGTAGGAGGCACCGGATTATTCATTGGTGTATTCCTCGGCGTTGCCGTAAAAGAAATTTGCGGTAGAAGTAGATGAAAAGGAAGAAGCGATTCTTGGCGTTCTTCCTGGCAATAACTGCGGTGGTTGTGGATATCCGGGATGTTCCGGACTTGCAGCAGCAATCGTAAAAGGAGAAGCTGAAGTCGGCGGATGTCCGGTCGGAGGCGCTCCGGTAGCAGCAAAAGTCGGAGAGATCATGGGCGTTGCTGCAGGTGCACAGGTACATGAAGTTGCATTTGTAAAATGTGGCGGAGACTGTGAAAAAGCAAAACAGGAATATGAATATCACGGACTGAGCGACTGTACTATGGTCAACATGATGCAGGATGGCGGACCGAAAGCCTGTTCTTATGGATGTCTTGGAGACGGAAGCTGTGTTCAGGCATGTCCGTTCGATGCGATCCACATTGTAAACGGTGTGGCAGTTGTAGATAAAGAAGCATGTAAAGCATGTGGAAAATGTGTAGCTGTATGTCCAAAACACCTGATCGAGATCGTGCCATATGATCAGAAGCATCTGGTAAAATGTAATTCACAGGACAAAGGTAAAGCAGTTATGCAGGCATGTACAGCCGG
>VOFH01004337.1_pt1:0-27500 | contig 93282 bp, 75 predicted proteins | sample 5384091 | NCBI WGS metagenome assembly VOFH01 (sample SAMN12384727, study PRJNA508395) | human gut metagenome | isolation source: healthy gut G | host: Homo sapiens
TGGTCACATCCCGCAAAATCAATCTTCCATTTGGGCGAAGGCATCTTTTTACGCTGTCAAAAAATGCCTGTGGATCCGGATAATGATGGAAACTCATAGAACAAATAATTGCATCAAATGAATCATTTTCAAAAGGAAAATTCTCACAGTCTCCTACCACAAATGTTGCATTTGGAATATCTTTCTTTTTTGCCTGTTCGATCATTGCAGTTGTCAGGTCCAGTCCGGTATAATGCCTGTCCGGATATTTTTCTGCTAATAAGGAAATCATTGGAGCCGGACCACATCCTGCATCCAGCAATTCTCTAAACGGCTCTTTCTCCAGCTCCGCAATAATATCCGGATAATCCTTCTTACACATTTCGTAAACACCAGCTTGGTTACTTTCATATCTTCCTGCTGCTTTTGTAAATTCAGCAATCGACAACTTTTTGTATTCTTCATTTTTCATGCTTTACCCTCCAATCACACCTGCACCATAAATCAATATTCTCATGACAATCAGTCCTCTTTTAAATTGTTCTGTAAATCACATATGTGTTAGCTGTATCTAACCACATATTTCTAAAAAACCGTGCGCAATGCAAAGCTGTAAAATCGCACGGTTTCCTTTTTATTCTTTCAGTATATCACTTAAAAAATTATATAACAAGAATTTTTCTTTTCCCCGCTGTATTTTTTCCTCCCAGCGTTTCGATATATAGAGGGATGAAAACATCGTTTGCAGCGAGCTTCTTCGCCGTGGATACGATGTCTATGTCGGCAAGCTCTATCAAAAGGAAAAAAGGAGCTCACGGTTTATAAGTTTTATAAGCTATCCCTTAATCGACTTCGCCAGACTCGTCAGCAGAGCTGCCATCTCCGGATTTCCAAGCACTTTCATAAGCATATCCGCATCTACCCCCTCCGGAACACTTATCATATTATTGTTATTATTATTCTGTGTACCTGATGCCCCATGAATATCAGGATTTAAGTTTTCCTTATTATAAAAAGCATTTTCCATAAGCTGGGCATTCTTTTTGCGGTCCTCGTCCAGAATATGTCCATATACCTCTGTTACCATGTCTGCCTGCGCATGACCTGAATCGCCCTGGACCGCCTTTATATCACCGCCACTCAGTTTTAGCTTGTATGTCACCGATGTATGACGCAGGCTGTGAAATACCACATCCGGCAATCCTTCCTTTTTAATAATCTGCTTCATCTTGGTACGAACATAGCTTGGAATATACACTTTTCTGTTACTTGTTTCTGTTTTCGGAGTCTTCATCACGACAACTGTGGTGTTATTCCTCTTTTTAATGATTTTCGGTGGATTTTTCCACCCCAAAATGAAAAAAGCAGTAATGAATTTTCTTAATCATTACTGCTTCAAACAACTGTTCTCAGGGGGAATCGAACCCCCAACTAGCGCTTAGGAGGCGCTTGTTATATCCATTTAACTATGAAAACAAATGTATATTACAAACAAATACTACCCTGCATCCAAATGTTTCCTTTGAAACGTCTGCCAACCATCGGCTCACCGATGAGGTCATTTTTGTTTATACACACGCTAAATATTATATCATTACATGATACTTTTATGCAATATATTTTTTCATTTGTAATGATATTTTTTTCTTCTGTGAACTCAATAATATCTCCCAGCACGCTGTACTGGTCACTTTCGATGCCATATGGCATGAAATATGTTGTTACGATTGAAAGAATATCCTCGTTTTGGATTCTTCTCGTAATGGATGAGTATAAATCTATATCTTCCATTGTGAGGCTTTCCATAGCGCCCTCATCGCCATCCCTGGCCTCTGCAATCAGCTGCTTTCTATCTTTTTTGTCTGAATCAACTGTATTTAATGTTTTAGCCTTTTTTTGTTTCATTGGTAGCAAAATACAGCCATCAACTGATAGTCCTGAGAGCACTGCTCCCTTTGCCCTTACCTCTCTGTTTATGTATGCCTTCTCTGACAGATAATCACACACATTCTGCAGATAAAATATAAGTGTTACGCCGAGATTAGGGTCATCACATACGCCTGCATATGATTCCTTCTCTGAGTGCTTTTCGATATCTATTATCTCATTTGTAGTCTTTTCGCTTCCCGTGAAATACGGATAGTAATAATCTATGTCAAAGCTATCATCGTCATTGTATATTCCTCTGACTGTAATTCCCATATTTGGTGCCACATCACATGACAGCTCAGCAAATTCATTGCCCTCGGAATCCTTTGTTACCTTTAGTTTTTCCGGCTTATCTATTATATTGTTAATTACCTCGTTTAACTGTTTCTTTGTTATATCTGAAAATCCTATTGCTCTGAGGAATTGGTGCATTACTTATTTCTCTTTTCTTTAAATTACCTGAAGAATTGAAATGTTTTTATCAAGCATGAGATTCAATCTGTTGTGAAGCATCAATTTGCCATTATTTTCATTTCCAAAAATCATGATAATAGGATTCTCCGGATCTACTGTCGGGAAACTACTACTCCCTCTTCTTCAGCATTGGTCTTTACTGTTGTACCGACAGGATATCTGGCTATTGATGATAGCAGGCACTTAATAATTTTGTTATCATATCTGCCGCCATCATTTTCCTTTATCTGATTTATGGCTTCCTGCACACAAATGCGCTTACACTCCATACCGCTTATCAGCGAATCAAACGCATCACATGCCTGAATTATTCTGCATTCCAGTTCTTTATTCTTTTGCTTCATAGGAAAACCTGTGCCTGCCATATTTTCATGATGTGATAAAACCATCTTCATTGATATTGGCGCTATCCAGCTTTCCTCATCCAATGCCGAATACCCTAAAATGGTATGCTTTTTATATTCAAAAAGCTCCGCAGGATCTGCATTGGAAAAATCCCTGTTTTTATATCGTGTGACAATAAAACGCAGCCCGATGTCATGTAATAAACATCCCACCGCTATGTTATACTTTCGCTTTTCGTCAAGCTTTAGCTTTCTTGCAACAAGCACTGATAAAAGTGTCACCATGACTGTGTGCTCATATAAGTCCGAATTACGCTCTTTTATATCAACAATCACGTCATATGGCATATCATTTATATCATGGACAATATCATTTGCGATTATTTCAAATTCCTTTAAGGATTTGCCATCATGATATATATGACTTTCCATCAGTCTGCGCACTTTTTCCACGTATTTGTCGAAAATAGCCGGGTCTACAATAGAATTCGGACTTTCGTAATTCTCATACGGATCCTCTACCATCACTGATTCTATTCCAAGTGACTCTATAAGTGGCACATAATCAGGCTTAATCCTTGTGCCATTTGGTATTAAAATATCATTTTTTTCTGTTAGTATTGGTTCCGCAAGTACTTCACCGCCAACTAAGCTGCTGACTGCTTTTATCCTCATAAACTAAAACACCCCATTGTTATTTTTCTGCAGGCATATTTGCCTCCTTGGCCATATTCAACGCTTCCTGCTCTTCATCTGCTAAAACAATAATGGAATTTCCGCCAACAATCTCCTTGATGTATGTATAGCAGCCCTCACGACTGTGAACGGCATTGAGTACAAAGCCATCATCCTTTCCATTTAACATGGCAAGTGAAAAGCTTAGCTTTCCGCCCATCTCATTGAATGCATCATACTTCACAAGTCCTACCTTCTGGTATGAACACTTCATGTTAGCAAATAATTCTTCTATATTCTTTTTGATTGATGAGTTTGCTGCAACAAGTTCATCTACCTCGTCAAGTCTCTTGATAATTGTGTCCTCCAATGACTTTGCAGTTTTTCCACTCATAAACACTTTGTATCTTTTTTTGAGCTTACCGATCTGCACCATATTTGTGATTATGAGGATGAGCAGAATAATTACCACTCCCGCCAATCCTAATATAATGTAGTCGGAATCGAATCCTAAATATTCAGAAATCATTTTTTACTCCTATCTATATTGTCGTACATTTTACATAAAATTTAAATAGTCTCTTTGTCTCATTTTCTGTATGATTTTATTATTCTTTTCATTAAATATACAAAATCTAAATACTATCTAATTATTTCTATTGATTTTGGACTGAATTGAGCATGTTTACTATTCTATCCAGTTCATCATGAGAATAATATTCTATTTCTATCTTTCCGGAATTTTCATTTTTCCTGTTAATTAGAACCTTTGTTCCCATATTCTTTTTAAGCTTTTCCTCAAGATCCTTGTAGATTGCTTCCATCTGAGGATTAACCGGTTTTTCAGACTTTGTCTTTTTCTTGTTCTTCTGTAATGATTTAACAAGCTTCTCTGTATCCCTGACACTTAGCTTTTGGTCGAAAATCTGTTGTGCTACCACATACTGCTGATTCTGATCTTCTATACCAAGTAATGCTCTTGCATGGCCTGTAGTGAGCATTTCATCTATCACCATCTGCTGTACCTTTTCATTGAGCTTGAGTAAACGCATTGAATTGGTAACTGCTGTTCTGCTCTTTGATACTCTCTCTGCCACATCATCCTGCTTCAGTTTAAATTCCTCAAGCAGACGCTTGTATGCCAAAGCCTCCTCAATTGGATTCAAATCCTCTCTCTGAATATTTTCTATAAGGGAGATTTCCATAATCTGCTGATTGGTCAATTTTTTGATTATGACAGGGACTTCCTTTAGACCTGCCAGCTTTGCTGCTCTCCATCTTCGCTCACCTGCGACGATTTCATAGTAATCATCCCTTTCCTGGCAAAGTAAAGGCTGTAAAATGCCAAACTGTTTTATCGATTCTGATAACTCTATAAGTGCATCCTCATCAAATTTCTTTCTAGGCTGTTCTCTGTTAGGCTCTACCTTATTAATATCTATCATTACAGCATCCGCTGCATGATTGCTCTTTGGTTTTACCGGCTTTGATACCTTGTCTGTAATTAATGAATCAAGTCCCTTACCCAATCCTTTTTTTGCCGCCATACTATCTTAAATATCCTTTCTTGCTATTATTTCCTTTGCCAGATTTCTGTAGCTTTCTGCTCCGGCCGATTTACTGTCATACATATTTATCGGAATACCATATGATGGTGCCTCAGCTAATCTTATATTTCTTGGAATCATTGTATTGTAAATCTTTGTATCCAGATTTTCTTTTACTGTCTCTACAACCTGATTTGACAGATTTGTCCTGACATCATACATGGTGAAAACAACTCCCTCAATCTGCAGCTCCGGATTAAGTCTCTCCTGCACCAGATTGATTGTATGAATCAGCTGACTAAGTCCCTCCAAGGCATAATATTCACACTGAATAGGAACAAGAACTGTATCTGCAGTAGTCATTGCATTGACTGTCAGCATGTTGAGTGAAGGAGGACAATCTATAATAATAAAATCATAGTCCTCTTTTATGTAATCAACTGCACTCTTTAATATATATTCCTTATCATTTATGCCCAAAAGCTCAATCTCTGCTCCGGCCAGATTTACATTAGATGGTATAACATATAAGTTGTCCATCACCGTATTTTCAATACTCTCTGCAATTGAACACTCATCAAGCATGAGATTATATACCGTATTCTCCACTTCGTCCTTATTTACACCAAGGCCGCTTGTCATATTACCCTGCGGGTCTAAATCAATTGCCAGCACCTTTTTCTTTTTTTCAGCCAGACACGCTGCCAAATTGATAGAAGTAGTGGTCTTTCCAACCCCACCCTTTTGATTTGCAACTGCTATAATTCTTCCCATTATAAATCCTTTCGCAATTAACTTAAAATTTCTGCCGAATCATCATATTTTTAAATTGTAAATTGAAATCTTCCACACTCAAATTATTATATCACTCTTAACTGTATAATGCTATAAAATTCCACTATGTATGCACATTATTTTTAATAATTGAAATAATTATTCATCCAATTCATTTTTTATTTTGCTAAATGTAACTATACATTCTTGCCCATTTCATATACTTTATTTAAAGTATCATGCATATTTTTCACATCATCAGTTTTTCTTGTGTCATACGCAAATATAATACCGCCCTCTTCACTTCCATTTTCTCCAAAGCATGAAATATACTGTCTGAAACATTTAATCATGGTTTGTACATTTATTTCTTTTCTTGTAGCTGCAGCACTTAATAAATAGAAAATCTTCTTATCCATACTATCTTCAATTGCAAAAGTTCTGTCAATCATTCTTTTCATCAAAGAGGGCCAGGTATAAAAGTAAACCGGACATGCTAAAACAATTACATCTGCTTTATACATTTCATCATATATTTCATTCATATCATCGTCTTGAACACATTTTCCTCCATTTTGTTGGCAAATAGCACAACCACTACAATCTATTATTGTTTTATCCTTCAATACAATTTCCGTTACAGCATTATGATTTTCAATTGCGCCTTTGGCAAATATATCAGCCATTGTTGCAGTATTTCCTTTTGTCCTTGGACTTCCTTTAATTATTAAAACATTTTTATTCATATAAATTATGTCACTTTCTATATCCTTTATTTAAATTTTTAATCAGTCTAATTATTAAAACTTAGCTTTCTCATATTCACTCATTATATCATTTAAATGTTTCACGTGAAACATTCCTATTATATTATTTAATACCTTATATTTGTCACTAAATATTGTATTTGATATATACTATAATATATTTCCGAATTACATAATAATTAAGATTATACCCCCATCATATAATTTAAAAAACAAAATATTAACCTATACAATATAAAATCATACATTATTCATTTTTAAAATAATATACTTTATGACATTTATTATACATCCAACACGTAAGGAATCCGACATACATATACATTTAAAACGAATCTACGCAGTAAATTTAGAGTATGTTTGAAATCACTTCTATACGTAGCAGCGCTCGTACACGGATGTACGAGTGAGTCCATACTGAGCCACGATGGCGAATATGGACGGTGGCGTACTATTGTCTCAACCTATATATGATTTTTTACATACTCTTGGTTACGGAGTAAAACGAGTGAAGAATGTATATGCATGACGGATTCCGTACTACTGTCTCAGTCTATATGTGATTTCTTACATACTCTTAGTTACGGAGTAAAATGAGTGCGGAATGTTATATGTATGTCAGATACCGCACTATTGTCAATAAACAATATTAATCACTATAAATTAAATCATATATTAGAAGAGGAATGTTTCACGTGAAACACTATATTTTATTATTTAATTCTCGAGTATTATACCATAGGATTTTTATAGTACATCCACAGCGTAAGGAATCCGGCATACATATACATTCCAAACGAGTCTACGTAGTGACTTAGAGTATGTTTGAAATCACTTCAACACATAGCAACGCTCGTACACGGATGTACGAGCGAGTCAATACTGAGCCACGATGGCGAATATGGACGGTTGCGTACTACTGTCTCAACCCATATGTGATTTCTTACATACTCTTAGTTGCGGAGTAAAACAAGTGCGGAATGTATATGTATGCTGGATTCCGTACTATTGCCAATAAACTAAATCATATATTAGAAGAGGAATGTTTCACGTGAAACACTATATTTTATTATTTAATTCTAGAGTATTATACCATAGAATTTTTATAGTACATCCACAGCGTAAGGAATCCGGCATACATATACATTCCAAACGAGTCTACGTAGTGACTTAGAGTATGTTTGAAATCACTTCTATGCATAGCAACGCTCGTACACGGATGTACGAGCGAGTCCATACTGAGCCACGATGGCGAATATGGACGGTTGCGTACTACTGTCTCAACCTATATGTGATTTCTTACATACTCTTAGTTGCGGAGTAAAACGAGTGCAGAATGTATATGTATGACGGATTCCGTACTACTGTCAATAAACTATATCAAATAATCAAAAAGGAATGTTTCACGTGAAACATTCCTTTAATGTAAAATAAATAATGTAAAATATACTACATAATCTGAATAATGTTGTTACGAATTGCAAATACCGCAGCCTGAGTACGATCAGTAACCTCAAGCTTCTTGAAAATACTGGAAATATGATTCTTAACAGTTCTCTCACTAATCTTCATTTCCTTAGCAATATCTCTGTTAAACTTACCAACAGCCATTTCTTTAAGTACTTCCATCTCTCTCTTAGTAAGAGCATCTATCTTAAGCTCATCCTCATTCTTCTGAATCATCTTAGAATTAAGAGCCGGAATAAGACTTGGCTGTATATAAGTCTCACCATCAGCAATAGTGAAAATAGCCTTTTTAAGCTCAGCAGACTCAGAATCCTTCAGTACATATCCGTTGATTCCGATATCTACAGCCTTCACAAGATATTCTGTCTCATTGTGAACAGTAAGAACAAGTACCTTTACCTTAGACTTTCTGTCCTTTAATGCTTTTAATACCTCAAGACCATTCATCTTTGGCATATTGATATCCAAAAGTAATACATCTGGTTTGAAGGTCTTAATTTATCAAGACAATCCTCACCATTCTCTGCCTCAGCAATAACCTTGATATCACCGTCGAGCTCCAGCAGATTTTTAAGTCCCTCTCTGATCATAGAATGATCATCTGTAATCATAATGTTAATAGCCATAATTTAGTCCTCCTTATTTACAGGTATAATTACCTTAACTATACACCCCTCACCGGGTTTTGATGAAATAGATATTTTACCGGAAAGAAGATAAATTCTTTCCTTCATCATAGACAATCCAAAGCCTGAATTATCTTCTCTTGTAAACTCAGGAATAGCAGATGTGTCAAAACCATCTCCGTCATCCTTTATCGTCAAAATAAGTGATTTTGGTTCATACTTTAATGAAACATTAATTTCTTTGGCATGACCATGCTTGATAGAATTACTGCAAGCCTCCTGAATGACCCTGAGTAAGGTTAGTGATACAAGACTGTCTACCATGTACTCATCACCGGATGTCTTGAAATTGCATCTTATATTATTTGAATTGCGAAGCTTATCAAGCGCACGCTCAACAGTAATATTAAATCCAATATCATCAAATGACATAGGTCTTAAATTATAAATCATATTTCGAAGCTCATTGATAATATCCTTCAGTATCTTTCCCTGAGACGTGAGCTCAAGCCGGCACCTGATAGGGTCAACATCCATAAGTTTAAGACAAAGCTCTGTCTTGTGAGTAAGTGATGTCAGACTCTGTACAGTAGAATCGTGCAAATCACGAGCGATACGCTGTCTCTCACTCTCAACAGTCTGTAAAATCACCCTCTTAAAAGCATCACTATCCTCTTCGTTGATAACATCAGATATGGCCTCTGAAATTTCTACTTCATTAGTTGTCTCATCAGAATTATACACTCTGATAACACTGTTGATTTCATCAATCTTACAATCAATATCAGAAATCTGTTTGTGTAAAGACTTTATCTGAGGCTCAATCAGCTTCTGCTCTTCCTTAAGTTCCTTAACTTTACTCTTATTATATGAATTGATTTCACGAGGAGTAAAAGCCTCAAAGCTTTCATCGGATTTTCCTTCAAGCATCTGGATAATCTTGATATTTTCTTTAAAATGATTCTCAGCGGCAGTAAGTTTTTCTATAAGCGCATACTTGCTGTCATAAAATTCATCTCTTGTTTTCTCTAAATATTGTTTAACCATAATTATCGAACATTTGTTTGTATAATTAATTTATCTACAGGATAATTATATATCATTTTTACTATATTTAAAAGCAATTATAAAAAATAATTGTATAAAACTTCTTTTTTGTTATAATATAGTTATAAGAATACAAAATCAATATATCAAATTTTTCAGATAAAAACAAGGAGGTTATAATATGAAAAAAAGTACAAAAAATCTGCTTTTTCTCACATCTGCAGTGATTGCCGGAATGCATATATATAACAGAGTTGTAGACTCTAATGCCGAAAGGAAAAATGCACTCAAAATAGACAATGGCCACTACTACAAATGGAAAGAAGGAAATATCTTTTATACAAAAACCGGCACCGGTAAGCCAATACTTTTAATACACGACACCGACTCCGGAGCATCCGGTGAAGAATGGGCAAAGGTAGCTAAAAAGCTTGCAAAGAACAATACCGTATACACAATTGATTTACTTGGATGTGGCCGCTCGGACAAGCCTTCCATCCAATATACAAGCTACATGTATGTACAGATTATCACAGCCTTTGTAAATGACGTAATCGGAAAGCCTGTTAACGTAGCTGCAACCAATCTTTCAACAGCTCCTGTAATCATGGCAAATGCTCTGTCAAAGGATTTATTTAATAAAATAATACTTATAAACCCTGTATCATTGCAACAGCTTAAATGCATACCTGACAAGAGCACAAAATTTAAGCAGAACATAATTAATCTGCCAATCATAGGTACATTTATATACAATAAGCTTATGAGCCCTATCAAGGTAGATTTACTCTTCAGAAATAAATTTATTTCAAGAAGCCAGCTCATATCAGATAAGATGAAGGATGCATACTATGAGTCCGCACATAAAGGGCAAAGCCGCGGCAAATATCTTTACTCAAGCATTTTATCAAACTACATCAATACTAATATTGCGCCCGCTCTCAAGAACCTGGACAAGGATGTATCAATTATAGCATCAACAGGAATAAAAAATAATATGGATGTTATCAACAATTACCATAAGCTAAACAGTAAATGCGACATCATCCATATTGCAAATGCAAAGCTTTATCCTCAGTTAGAGTTACCGGAGAAGACAGCTTCAATTATTAAAAAAATTGTTACTAACTAATTCTATACTTTAATCTAAAATAAGGCACCGCCTATAACTTCAACAATTATAACGGTTTTTTACAATGGTTTCTTTGAAGGCAGTCCGGCTTTTCTCGGATACTTGTTGCTCGTATTCATAACCTTATCAATTATGACAAAAGAGCGATGATTATCCGAGTAGCCAAACTGCTCTATTTTATTCAGCTTTCCTCCCAACAGATAAATGGCCGACTTTGCATCTGCCACCTCGCTCTCGCACTCACCTGATTTATATGACACAAAGCAGCCTCCCATTTTCACAAACGGCAGACAGTATTCTGAAAGAGTAGACAGATTTGCAACTGCTCTCGATACACAAATATCATAAGCTGCCCTGTGTTCCTTATCCCTGGCAAAATCCTCTGCCCTGCCATGAACTGCTTCAATATCCTTAAGCTCAAGCGCTTCAATAACTTCATTTAAAAATCCAACTCTCTTATTAAGTGAATCTAATAAAGTAATCTTAAGCTCTGGAAAAGCTATCTTAAGAGGAATACCGGGAAAACCAGCTCCGGTTCCGACATCAATGATATTTTTTTCCGCGTTTAAATCCAATGTGTGGCATAAAAACAAGCTATCCAGGAAGTGTTTCTCTATTACCTCGTCGAAATCTGTAATGGCAGTAAGGTTCATAACCTTGTTTTTTTCGATAAGCATGTCATAATATAGCTCAAATTGCTCTAATTGTGAATTATTTAATGTACATTTAATTTTTGATAATTCATCAGTGAAGTGTGTGAAATCATATTTCATATTTTATTCTCCATTATTATTGTTCAACGCTTGTATTATCTGGGTTTAATCTAGAAAATAAATCAGGATTTGAGTATTTTAGTTGCTCCAGAAATACAAGTAAAACCGATATATCAGCAGGTGTGACACCTGAAATTCTGGATGCCTGACCTATACTAAGCGGCTGAAATTCATTCAGCTTCTGCTGTGCTTCAATTCTCAGACCCGAAATAGTATTATAATCAAAATCAGTAGGTAACAGTTTTTTCTCAAGCTTCTTAAAATGAGAGACCTGCTTGATCTGTCTTGAAATATACCCTGCGTACTTAATAAGAATATTAATCTGTTCTCTTGTGTCATCAGATAGCTTAGGTCTGTCGGGATCTATCGGAGCGAGCTTGTCATAATCCAGCTCAGGTCTTCTGATAAGCTCCTCAAGTGTGGTTCCGTTGCTTAGCTCTATACTGTTGTATTTCTTCAGAATCTCCTGTACATCAGCCCTTGCACCGATATTTACATGCGACACTCTCTCTATTTCTTTATCAATAAGCTCTTTCTTTTTACATACATAGTCATATCTTTCCTTTGAAATCAGACCAACCTCGTATCCCTTCTCGGTGAGACGCAAATCTGCATTGTCCTGTCTTAAAAGGAGACGATATTCCGCTCTAGAAGTCATCATGCGGTAAGGTTCTCTATTTTTCTTAGTGACAAGATCATCTATCAATACACCTATGTACGCTTCTGACCTGTCAAGTATCAATGGCTTTTTGCCAAGTATCTTCATGGCTGCATTGATGCCGGCGATAAGTCCCTGACATGCAGCCTCCTCATATCCGGACGAACCGTTGAACTGTCCACCACTGAACAGACCATGTATTTTCTTAAACTCGAGCGATGCATATAGCTGGTTTGCATTGATACAGTCGTACTCTATGGCATAAGCATATCTTACTATCTTCACATTTTCAAGTCCCGGAAGGGTGCGGTACATCTCATACTGCACATCCTCAGGCATAGACGAAGACATACCTCCGACATACATCTCGTTTGTGTTTAAACCCTCAGGCTCAATAAATATCTGATGTCTTTCCTTTTCAGCAAACTTAACCACCTTATCCTCTATTGAAGGACAATACCTAGGACCTGTTCCCTCTATGATGCCTGCATAAATCGGTGAACGGTCTAGATTGTTTCTTATAATCTCATGGGTCTTACTATTCGTATATGTAAGCCAGCATGAAACCTGATCAATCTGCACACTTTCAGGATCAGTTGTAAATGAAAACGGCACTACCCTCTCGTCACCGAACTGTTCCTCCATCTTGGAAAAATCAAGACTTCTCTTGTCTACACGCGCTGGAGTTCCGGTTTTGAATCTGCGCATCTCAATTCCGTGATCTATGAGCGACTGAGTCAGATGGTTGGCTGCCAAAAGTCCATTCGGACCTGTATGAGTGATCATCTCGCCGGTTAAGCATCTGGCTCTTAAATATGTACCGGTGCACAGCACAATCGCCTTACAATGATATAAAGCTCCCGAAGTAGTTTTTGCACCGACTATATTATTATTCTCATCGGTAACAATCTCAGAAACCTCACCCTGCCTGATGGTCAGATGGTCGGTATTTTGAAGGGTTTTTCTCATTTGCATACTATATTCCGCTTTATCCGCCTGCGCGCGGAGAGAATGAACAGCAGGCCCCTTCGATTTATTTAGCATCTTTGACTGGATAAAGGTCTTGTCAATGTTTTTTCCCATCTCGCCGCCAAGTGCACCAATCTCCCTGACGAGATGCCCCTTCGAGCTTCCACCGATATTCGGATTACATGGCATGAGCGCTATACTGTCCACGCTTACCGTGAAAACAATAGTCTCAAGTCCAAGTCTGGCACACGCAAGTGCTGCCTCACATCCCGCATGTCCTGCACCAACTACAACAACATCATAATTTTCTTCAACAAACTTACTGCACATAACTGCCTACTTTCCCATACAAAATTTACTGAATATCTCATCCATCAGATCATCCTCAACCGATTCTCCGATTATGAGTCCGAGTGACTCATACGCACTCATCAAATCAATCGAATAAAAATCCTCCGGCATATCATCATCAATACTGTTCATAACAAGCTTAAGACTTTCCTTAGCATCTGACAATAGTTTTTTGTGCCTGATATTTGTGATATAAATCTCATCATTGAATGAGACCTGTCCATCAAAAAACATTTCCTTTATTGTATCAGAAAGCTCATCTATTCCCGAGCTTTCCTTTGCAGAAACCGAAATAACCGTTTTATCCACAAGCTTTTTTATATCATCTGCCGACACCTTTGAAGCCAGATCCGACTTATTTAGTAAAATGACAGCCTTTTTATCCTTAATAAAATTGATAATATCATAATCATTATCATCAAGTGCAACGGACGAATCAACTACATATATTATTAAATCAGCTTCATTGGCATGCTCCATTGCCTTTTTCACACCAATTTTTTCAACAACATCCTCAGTGCTTCTGATGCCTGCAGTATCAACGAGATTTAAGGTGATTCCACCAATATTAATCTGTTCCTCAAGCACATCTCTCGTGGTTCCTGCTATATCCGTGACAATTGCCCTTTCACTTCCGACAAGCACATTTAAAAGAGATGACTTTCCGGCATTTGGCTTTCCAATGATTACGGTGTTTATTCCTTCCTTCAGAATCCTTCCATTATCTGAGGTTTTTAACAGACCATCTATCTCCACATACTCATTATCCACAATTGCACGTAGTTTTTGTGGATAACCATCCAGGGAAATGTGTTCTGGGTCGTCAAGTGCCGACTCAATAAATGCAATCTCATGCAAAAGCTGCTCTCTTATCTGCCTGATGCTTCCGAGCACGGCTCCGCCTAGCTGGCTTAAAGAGCTTTTGAGTGCAAAATCATTTTTTGAATTTATTACATCTATAACAGATTCTGCCTGGGATAAATCAATCCTGCCGTTTAAAAATGCCCTTTTAGTAAACTCTCCGGGCTCTGCCGGTCTTGCTCCGTTTTTTATTACTGCTTCAAGCACTCTCTTCATCACATACACACCACCGTGGCAGTCTATCTCCACAGTGTCCTCCCTAGTGTATGTATTTGGAGCCTTCATCAAAAGCACCATAACCTCATCTATTTTCTCATCGCCGTCATATATAAAACCATAATGAATGGTATGTGACTGACAGGCGCTTATTTTCTTTTTATTATTCTTGCTTTTATAAATCCTGTCTATTACCGAAAGTGCATCATCTCCGCTTATCCTGATAATTCCGATTCCTGACGGAGACATAGCTGTGGCAATAGCCGCTATTGTATCATTTTGCATATGAAATTCCTCAAAAATTCTAAGATAATATATATTCAAAAAGGATACCTGAAACCAGATACCCTTTTAATGATTTATATCTATTATTTCTTAAGTGTCACAACAACATGTCTGTAAGGCTCATCACCCTCGCTGTGTGTTTCAACAAATCTATCATTCTGAAGTGCAGAATGAATCACTCTTCTCTCAAAAGGATTCATCGGCTCAAGAGAAACAGGTCTCTTTGTACGCTTAACCTTGAATGAAATATTCTTGGCAAGATTCTCAAGTGTCTCTCTTCTTCTCTTTCTGTAATCCTCAGTATCAATCTTTACTCTGTAGTAATTCTCAGACTGCTTATTGATAGCAAGATTTGTAAGGTACTGGAGTGAATCGAGAGTCTGACCTCTCTTGCCGATTAAAACGCCCATCTCAGGTCCGTTAAGCTCAACATCAACATTTCTGTTGTCCTCATCCACTTTGATATCAATAGTAACCTCAAGCTTCATTGCCTTAAATACACTGTCAAGGAATTCGCGAATCTCATCCTCAACACTTGCCTCGGCCTTTTTAACCTTGATGACAGCATCACGACTGCCAATTCCAAGGAAACCATTGCTTCCCTTATCAATTACCTCATACTCTAGCTTATCGCTTGTTGTTCCAAGTTTAATAGATGCCTCTGTCAAAGCATCGTCAATTGTTTTTGCAGATACTTCAATGTATTCCACTATTTTCTCCCCCTATTTGCGTGAATTGCGTTCATTAAACTCTTTAACCATATTAGCCTTTGAAGCAAGTGAGCCTGCCTTTGCATTAGCCTTGTACTCAGCGGCCTTTGCAAGCTTCTCCTCTGTGCCTGCTGATACAGATACGTTTGCCTTATTGTCAATTGACTTTGTCTTAATCTGAGCTGCCTTCTTTATATAATCCTCAGACAGTCCCATTTTTTCTCTCTTCTTCTTTGCCTTTTCCTCGTTCTTTGCCATAACAGCCTCAAGATCAAGATTCTCGATATGTCTGTTGACGAAGAACTGCTGGATACCTCTTACAAGTGCAGAGCAGATCCAGTAAATACCAAGACCTACAGGAACTGTAAAGCAGATAACAAATGACATAAATGGCATCATGAGATTCATCATCTTCATCTGGCTTGCCATCTGGTCATTGCCGTTTGTAGCCTGTGGCATGAGCTTGATATTGATCATCTGTGTCAGATATGACAGTACAGGAATAAGCAGTGCAAGTATTACAAAAAGTAACCACTTATCAGGCTTGTCCGTAAAGTTGCTTTTTATGATATACCAAGGTGTATCTGAGATATTCAGTCCCAAAAAGTAGTTGAAATGAAGTAACGCATCGTGCGTCTTCTCAACTGCGCTCTGGATACCATCAAAAAACTTACCGTCCATAAGAGCATCCCAGCCCTTTGAAGGAAGCTTATAAAGGATATCAATGATAAAATTGTTTAAAGTATCACCACTTGCATCAGCAAGCTTTGAAGCCGCATTTGAAGCGTTAAGACCGCTTGATGTAACAACATTATACTTTTCCATCAGACTGACAAGTGTATTCTGATATCCGCTTGTCTGCTGAATTGAATCAACAAGCCCTGTAAAAGAGCCCTTAACTCCGCTCAGATAAGCAGGAATATTGTAGAACACACGGTACAGTGCAAACAGAATAGGCATCTGTATAAGCATCTGCACACAGCTTCCCATCGGAGAAATACCGTACTTCTGGTATAAAAGCTGTGTCTCCTCCTGCATGGCCATCATTGAAGCCTGGTCCTTTTTATTTTTATATTTAGCCTGTATAGCCTGCATCTCGGGCTGCATTTTCTGTGATAGCTTAGAAAACTTCTGCTGCTTAATAGTCAGTGGCAACAGACACATGTAGATTATAATCGTAATAATTACAATACTTAGTACAACGCTCTCAACTCTTCCACCTGTAATATTAGATATACCACTGTATATCCAATCCATCAGGATACCGAGAAGCTTGGCAATTGGTCCAAGAATAGAGCCTGGATATGCGGTTAATAAAATGTCCGACATAAAAACCTCCATTGCTGCTATGGAACCGGATCATACCCACCCTTTGAAAAAGGATTACATCTCAATATCCTCCATGCCGCAAGCAGACCACCCTTTATGGCACCGTACTTTTGCACAGCCTGCAAACCATACTCCGAACAGGTCGGACAATATGGGCATTTCGTTGATTTCATCGGGGAAATATACTTCCTATAAAATTTAATCAAAAATATTAAGATACTTTTCAAAACGATTCCATCTTCTTTTTCATTATTCAAATATTTTGTTTCTTAATAATCCTGTGAAGACCTCCAAGATGTAAAACAGCACTTTCTATTTCCTTATAACCCACATGCCGCGCTGCAACTCTTGCGATGACTACGATGTCCAAACCACTATCGAACATGTCCTCATGTAGTCTGTAGCTCTCTCTCACGAGACGAGTAATATGATGTCTAATAACACTATTTCCAACTTTTTTGCTAACTGATATACCTATACGATTATTTTCTGTGTTATTTTTCAGAACATACATAACGAGGTATCTGTTAGCAAACGATACACCGTTATTATATACATTCTGAAAATCCTTGTTTTTTTTCAACGAATCTGAAAATTTCATTTGAAGCTGTCCTTCTAAAAACAATCAAAAATGAAGAAAAGACCACAAAAATTGTGGCCTATGCTGATAATTTTTTTCTTCCTTTTAATCTTCTGGCTGCGATTACTTTTCTTCCGCCAGCAGTTTTCATTCTCTGTCTGAATCCATGAACTTTTGCTCTCTGTCTCTTCTTAGGTTGGAATGTCATCTTCATATATATCCACCTCCTTTACGTTAAAAAACATCGGTATAATTATAACAAAAAATCCTGTTGTGTCAAGGATTTTCTCAATTTTCTTTAATTTTCTACATATATTTTTTTATCGGTTTACATTCCACAATAAAAATGTGGAAAACGAGTTTCTTCTATATATATAATTATTCTTGATAACCGTCTATATTTTGATATAAACCACCTATTGTGACCAACATATTGTGGAAAGTTATCAAGATATCAAAAAGTTATCCACAATATGTGAATAACATGTTGGTAACTTTGTATAATTATGGTTAAAAAATGTGAATAAAGTATTTTTGTAAATCTTTTTACATTGCCTAAATGCCAAAAATAGTGTACTATATAGTATGTATGGGATTGTGGAGAACATTCCCATAATATACTCTTTATATGTTAAATAATGGAGAACTTTGATGGATAAAGTAATGGAAAAGTGGAATGAAATACTACAGATGGTCAAGGAAGAGCATGGTCTGACAGACGTTTCCTTTAATACGTGGATAAAACCGCTTGAGGTGTTCGCCATAGACGGCAATACACTGTATATTCTCGTTCCGTCTGAGCAGATGGGGCTCAGCTATATCAACAAAAAATATTATCTTCCTCTTAAGGTAGCTATAGGTGAGGTGACAGGTATCGAGTATGATATCCAGTTTATTTTACCGGATCAGGCTCAGAGCCTTAAGTTTAAAAACAACGATACCCCTCAGCTTGAGCCACAGACTCCTGTAAAGGGGGATCACTCAAACTTAAACCCTAACTATACATTTGACACCTTTGTCGTAGGTAATAATAACAGGTTTGCCCATTCTGCTTCTCTTGCAGTGGCAGAAAGCCCGGGTGAAGCATACAATCCGCTATATATATATGGTGGTCCGGGACTTGGCAAGACTCATCTTATGCATTCAATAGGTCATTTCATCATTGACCAGAATCCTGATACCAAGGTGCTTTATGTTACTTCTGAAGAGTTTACCAACGAGGTTATCGAATCTATCCGTAACGGTAATTCTTCTGCCATGACAAAGTTCCGTGACAAATACAGGACTGTAGATGTGCTCATGATTGATGATATCCAGTTCATCATAGGAAAGGAAAGTACTCAGGAGGAGTTTTTCCACACCTTCAACACACTGCAGACACAGGGCAAGCAGATTATCCTTACCTCTGATAAGCCGCCTAAGGAGATGGAGACTCTCGAGGAGCGTATCCGCTCACGTTTCGAGTGGGGACTTATGGCTGATATCGGTACTCCTGACTATGAGACGAGAATGGCTATCCTCCGTAAGAAAGCTGAAACTGACAATTTTGATATAGATGATGATATCTTAAACTACATTGCTTCAAACATCAGCTCTAACATCCGTGAGCTTGAGGGAGCCTTAAACAAGCTTTTAGCCTTCCACAATCTCGAGCATACTCACATCACTATGGATATCGCTGAGAGGGAGCTTTCCAATATCATCACGCCGGACAAGCCAAGGGAAATCACTGCACAGCTCATCATCGAGGTCGTTTCAGAGCATTTCCACATCTCTGTAGACCAGATGATTTCAAAGACCAGAAGCAGCGAGATTGCACGTCCAAGGCAGATTGCCATGTACCTCTGCAAGACAATGACCTCTGATTCACTTGATGTAATCGGTCAGCTTTTGGGCGGCAGAGACCACTCTACTATCATCCACGGCATCAAGAAGGTCACCAAGGATTACGAGGAGAATGACAGTACACGTACTCTCATAGAAACTATCAAGAAAAAGATTAATCCAAATTAGTTTCTACCTATTTATATATGTGCTCATTTGCATGTTAATAATTTGGTTATAACCTTGCTTTTATTTCCACATGAGCATGTTAATGACAGGTTGAAGGAAAGTGAATAAAAAGTTATCAATTTTTATCATTTTTACTTCAACAGGTTTTTAAGCAAGTTATCAAGCCGCTTAAAGCTTGTCTTTAAAGGCTTTGAAGGGGTTTTAAACTTTTTAACAGCCCCTAAGAAGAATATTACGAATATCTTTTAAATATTTATATATACGCGCAGGAAGGAGTTTTTCTAAATGAAACTTATTTGTTCAAAAGCAAATTTACTGAAAGGTGTTAATATCGTATCGAAGGCAGTACCTACACGTACTACAATGGCAATTCTCGAGTGCATACTTATTGATGCATCCGCAAACGAGATTAAGCTTATGGCTAACGATATGGAGCTTGGAATCGAAACAATAATAGACGGAACTATCGAAGAGAGAGGAATTATCGCTCTTGACGCCAAGATTTTTTCAGAAATAGTGAGAAAGCTTCCTGACAATGATGTAACAATTGAGACAGATGCTTCCTTCAAGACCGTCATATCATGTGAAAAGGCCAAGTTCAATATCATCGGAAAATCAGGTGATGATTTTTCTTACATACCATATGTTGAGAGAAATGAGTCTATTGTCCTCTCACAGTTTACCCTTAAAGAGGTTATCAGACAGACAATTTTCTCAATTGCTGACAATGACAACAATAAACTGATGACAGGTGAGCTTTTTGAGATTGAGGAGAATAAGCTTCGAGTTGTTTCTCTTGACGGACACAGAATATCTATCAGATATATCGAGATGAAAAATCACTATGACAGCAAGAAGGTTGTTGTTCCCGGCAAGACTCTGCAGGAAATAAGCAAGATTATTCCGGGTTCAGCGGATGAGGATGTGGTTATCTATATCACTAACAATCATATTGTTTTTGAATTTGAAAATACTACTGTTGTTTCACGTCTTATCGAGGGTGAGTATTTCAAGATTGACCAGATGCTATCATCTGACTACGACACTAAGGTTCGCATCAATAAGCGTGAGCTTCTTGACTGTATCGACCGTGCTACTCTTCTTGTCAAGGAGGGAGATAAGAAGCCTATTATCATGAATATCACAGATGGCAATATGGAGCTTCGCATCAATTCATTTATCGGTTCCATGAATGAGGACATCGATATCGACAAAGATGGAAAAGATATTATGATAGGCTTTAATCCTAAGTTCTTCATAGATGCACTTCGTGTTATCGATGAGGAGGAGGTTAATTTATACATGGTCAATCCAAAGGCACCATGCTTCATTAAGGATGATGAGGGCAAGTTTATTTACCTCATTCTTCCGGTAAATTTTAATACAGCAGCAAACTAGGAGATTTTATGAAACAGATTTCTATAAGAGAACAGGATGTTCATTAAGCTGGGACAGGCTCTTAAAAAGGCCAACCTTGTGAGCTCGGGAGTTGAGGCAAAAATTGTTATTCAGGATGGTCAGGTGACTGTAAACGGTGAGACTGAGCTTCAGAGAGGAAAAAAGCTTCACGACGGAGATGTTTTCTCATATGACGGCGAAACAGTTAAGGTTGTTAAATAATGATTATTAAGTCAATCCAACTGAGTAATTTCAGAAATTACGAAAAACTGGATATCAGCTTTGACAGTGAAACCAACATAATCTACGGCGATAATGCCCAGGGCAAGACCAATATACTTGAGGCTGCATATTTGAGCGGCACTACAAAGTCCCATAAGGGCAGCAAGGACAAGGAAATGATCCGGTTTGGCGAGGATGAGGCACATATCAGGACAATTGTCGAAAAAAATGACAAGGAATACCGGATTGACATGCATCTGCGAAAAAATGGTGCAAAGGGTGTGGCCATCAATAAAATGCCGATCAAAAAAGCGAGTGAGCTGTTTGGTATTTTGAATATTGTGTTTTTCTCTCCTGAGGATCTCAATATTATCAAAAACGGTCCTGCCGAGAGACGCAGATTTATAGATTTGGAGCTTTGCCAGCTTGACAAAATATATCTGTCTAACCTGAGTAAGTATAATAAGACATTAGTTCAGCGAAACAGACTGTTAAAGGATATAGCTTACAGACCTGATTTGATTGATACACTTCAGGTATGGGATATGCAGCTTCTCGAGTATGGCAGACACGTTATAAAAAAGCGGCGCGAGTTTGTTAATGAGCTAAATGAAATAATACAGGATATTCACAGCAATATTTCGGGAGGCAGGGAGAAGCTTATACTCAAATATGAGCCGAGCATTGATGATATTTTTTTCGAGGACGAGCTGCTTAAGGCAAGAAGCAGGGATTTGAAGCTATGCCAGACAACTGTCGGACCGCACAGGGACGATATGCTTTTTTCAGTGGACGGTGTGGATATCAGAAAATACGGCTCGCAGGGTCAGCAGAGGACATCTGCTCTCTCACTCAAGCTTTCTGAGATTAGTCTTGTAAAGAAAAATATAAACAGCACTCCCGTGCTTTTACTGGATGATGTGCTTTCAGAGCTGGATGGCAACAGGCAGAACTATCTGCTCAACAGCTTAAGTGATACACAGACCATTATCACTTGTACGGGACTTGATGAATTTGTAAAAAATAGATTTCAGGTGGACAAGGTCTTTCATGTCGTGAAGGGCCAGGTGGAGGTTATTGATGAGTAAAGAAATACAGCAGAACAATCAGGAATACGGAGCTGACCAGATTCAGATACTTGAGGGTCTTGAGGCGGTCAGAAAAAGACCGGGTATGTATATCGGCAGTACGTCTTCGAGAGGACTTCATCATCTGGTTTACGAGATAGTGGACAATGCAGTTGATGAGGCCTTAGCCGGTTATTGTAAAAATATCGAGGTCACAATCGAGGAAGACAATTCCATAACAGTACAGGATGATGGACGAGGAATCCCGGTCGGAACCAATCATAAAGCAAAAAAATCAGCACTTGAGGTCGTTTTTACAGTGCTTCACGCAGGTGGTAAATTCGGCGGTGGGGGCTATAAGGTATCAGGCGGTCTGCACGGAGTTGGTGCATCTGTAGTAAATGCTCTTTCCACATGGCTGACAGTTGAGGTCTACAAGGACGGAAATATTTACAGACAAAGCTACAAGCGTGGCAAAACCGACGATACAGTAAAGATTGTTGGACAGTGTGACGAGTCGCTTCACGGTACAAAGGTGCATTTTCTGCCGGATCCGGAGATTTTTGAGGAGACAGTGTATGACTACGATACCTTAAAGCAGCGTCTCAGAGAGACAGCCTTCCTCACAAAAGGACTTAAGATTACTTTAAAGGATGTGCGTGAGAACAGCCATCACAATCATGTATTCCACTATGAGGGAGGAATCAAGGAGTTCGTCGAGTATCTTAACCGTGGCAAGGAGGCTCTCTATGATGAGGTAATCTACTGCGAGGGAACACAAAACGGTGTTTATGTTGAGGTTGCATTGCAGCACAATGATTCGTTCAATGATTCAACCTTCAGCTTCGTAAACAATGTAATCACACCTGAGGGAGGTACTCATCTCGCAGGCTTTAGAAATGCCCTGACAAAGACCTTCAATGCCTATGCGCGTGAGAAAAAGATACTTAAGGATTCAGATCCGGCCCTGACAGGTGATGATATCCGTGAGGGACTTACCGCAATCATCAGTATCAAGATTGAGGAGCCTCAGTTCGAGGGACAGACAAAGCAGAAGCTTGGAAACAGTGAGGCCAGAGGAGCCGTAGATGCAGTTGTATCGGAAAAGCTCACATATTTCCTCGAGCAGAATCCTGATGTAGCCAAAAATATCTGTGAGAAATCACTTTTAGCACAAAGAGCCAGAGAGGCCGCAAGAAAAGCAAGAGACCTGACCAGAAGAAAGACCTCTCTCGATGGAGGTACTCTGCCGGGCAAGCTGGCTGACTGTTCAGACAAGGATCCTAAAAACTGTGAAATTTTCATAGTCGAGGGAGATTCAGCCGGCGGTTCTGCAAAGACAGCAAGAAGCCGTGCTACACAGGCAATTTTACCTCTGCGAGGCAAGATACTGAATGTTGAAAAGGCAAGACTTGACCGTATATATGACAATGCAGAAATCAGAGCCATGATTACAGCGTTCGGAACAGGAATCCATGAGGATTTTGATATAACAAAGCTGCGTTATGACAAGATAATCATCATGACAGATGCCGATGTAGATGGTGCTCATATCGCTACTCTCATGCTCACCTTCCTCTACAGATTCATGCCTGATCTGATCAAGGAGGGACATGTATACCTGGCTACCCCGCCACTTTACAAGGTGGAGAAAAACAAGGGTGTATGGTATGCCTACGATGATGACGAGCTCAAGCAGATTTTAAATGACATAGGCCGTGACAATAATAACAAGATCCAGCGATACAAGGGACTTGGCGAGATGGATGCTGATCAGCTTTGGGAGACAACAATGGATCCTGACCACAGAATTTTGAAACAGGTCATGATAGACGGAGAAAATTCATCTGAGCTTGATGTGACATTTACCACACTGATGGGTGATAAAGTAGAGCCAAGAAAAGAATTTATTGAAGCTAATGCCAAGTATGTAACAAATCTTGACATCTAGCAGGGAGGAGTAATTTAAGTGGACGACAAAATTTTTGACCAGATACAGCAGGTCGATTTGAAAAAAACAATGGAGAGCTCCTACATAGATTACGCGATGAGCGTTATTGCAAGCCGTGCCCTCCCTGATGTCAGGGACGGATTAAAGCCTGTTCAGAGGCGAGTACTCTACTCTATGGTCGAGCTCGGAAATACACCTGACAAGCCACATAGAAAATGTGCGCGTATTGTCGGTGATACAATGGGTAAATACCATCCACACGGAGACAGCTCAATCTATGGAGCACTCGTAAATATGGCACAGGACTGGTCTATGAGATACACACTCGTGGACGGTCATGGAAACTTTGGTTCAGTCGATGGAGACGGAGCCGCCGCCATGCGATACACAGAGGCAAGACTCTCAAAGATTTCTCTTGAATTAATCAAGGATATCGGCAAAAATACAGTAGATTTTGAGCCAAACTTTGATGAGACAGAAAAAGAGCCGACAGTGCTCCCATCAAGATATCCGAACCTTTTAGTAAACGGAACCACAGGAATCGCGGTAGGTATGGCAACCAATATCCCACCTCACAATCTGCGTGAAGTGGTAAATGCCGTAGTGCGCCTTATCGACAACGATATCGAGGAAAAAGAAACCACAATTGATGAGCTTATCGATGTGGTAAAGGGACCGGATTTCCCTACAGGCGGCATAATTCTCGGAACAAGTGGCATCAAAGAGGCTTACAGAACAGGCCGCGGCAAAATAAGAGTCCGTGCTGTCACCAATATCGAGCCTATGGAAAACGGCAAAAACAGAATTGTAGTGACAGAGCTTCCATACAACGTAAACAAAGCTCGTCTTATTGAGAAAATAGCCGAGCTTCATAAGGACAAAAAGATAGATGGAATAACAGACCTCCGCGACGAGACAAGCCGTGAGGGAATGAGAATCGTGGTAGAGCTTCGCCGAGATGTGAACCCGAGTGTAGTTTTAAATCTGCTTTTCAAGCATACACAGCTCCAGGATACGTTTGGAGTGATAAACCTTGCACTCGTAAACGGAGAGCCAAAGGTATTAAATCTATACGATCTGCTCAACTACTATCTCATCCACCAGAAGGATGTAGTGACCAGACGTACAAAGTTTGATCTCGACAAGGCAGAGGCCAGGGCACATATTGTAGAGGGTCTCATTATTGCCCAGGACAACATAGACGAGGTAATAAGCATTATCCGCTCAAGCCAGACCACGCAGCAGGCAAAGACCAGATTGATGGAGAGATTTGGCCTGACTGATGAACAGTCACAGGCAATTGTCGATATGCGTCTTAAGGCTCTTACAGGTCTGGAAAGGGAAAAGCTCGAGGCTGAGTATAAGGAGCTCATGGCTCAGATTGCGCAGTTAAAGGCAATTCTTGCCGATGAGAAAAAGCTTCTTGGAGTAATCAGGGAGGAAATCATCGCAATTGCAGATAAATACGGCGACGACAGAAAGACAGAAATAGGCTATGACGAGTATGATATGTCGATGGAGGATCTCATTCCTGAGACAAATACAGTCATAACAATGACAAAGGTAGGCTACATAAAGCGCATGAGCACTGACAATTTCAAGGCTCAGCACCGCGGTGGCAAGGGAATAAAGGGAATGGAGACAATCGAGGATGATTATATCGTCGAGATGCTCATGACCACATCACACCACTACCTGATGTTTTTCACAAATACAGGAAGAGTATACAGAATCAAGGCATATGAGATACCGGAGGCTAGCCGCACATCAAGAGGCACAGCCATCATCAATCTCATACCTCTTCAGCCTGACGAGAAAATAACAGCCATGATTCCAATCAAAGAATACGAGGATGACAAGTATCTGTTCATGGCTACAAGAAACGGAATAGTCAAGAAAACCCCGATAAAGGATTATGAGAATATCCGAAAGAACGGACTTGCAGCAATAAATCTGCGCGAGGATGACAAACTCATAGAGGTCAAGGTCACAGACAATTCAGAGGATATTTTGCTCTTCACCAAATTCGGACAGTGTATCAGATTCAAGGAAACAGATGTGCGCTCAACAGGCCGTACAACCATGGGTGTTATCGGAATGAATCTTGCACCAAATGATGTAATAATCGCAATGCAGACCGCATCAATGGGCGAGGCAGTGCTTTTGGTATCATCAAACGGACTTGGAAAACGTACACGAATTGACGAATTTACCACACAAAACCGTGGCGGTAAGGGAGTAAAATGTTACAAGATTACAGAAAAATCAGGCAATCTCGTAGGAGTCAAATCAGTTGAAAACGATGACGAGCTCATGCTCATCACAACAGAGGGAATTATCATCAGAATCCAGGTAAGTGACGTAACAGTGCTTGGACGAATCACAACAGGTGTCAAGCTTATCAACCTAAAGGAAGGTGTGAGCGTAGCCAGCATCGCAAAGGTAGTAGAGGATAAGACTCTCATGCCACCTGAGGAAGCTAAGGAAGAGAATGACGAATCAGAAAATAGTGACGAAGACTCAGCAGAGAATAATAATTCACATGCTGAAGCTATCGAAAATAACACAGAAGCATAACTAAATTCATAAAAGCAGGGTCATAAGATCCTGCTTTTTGCGAATGTGGTGATACTATTAGAGTCTTATTGCGAAAAAATGTATACATGTAAGCACTATGCATCATATTTGCGTTTTCAGAGGATTTGAATAGTAATAAATAAACATGATACGGAAAAATAAATATGTTTATCCACAAAAACATAAAAAATAATATTGAATTGTGGATAAAAGGTGCCGGAATTTAAAATCAGGTGTATAGAGTGGTAAAGAACAAGTAACTATTCAGAAGGATGATTCTGATTAGTTAAGAATACAATAAAAATATTTAAAATACAGATAATAAAAAGAGAGGAAAAGAAATGATCAGGGAAATAAACGTTTCAGAAATAACAGCTGCAATAAAGGAAATGTGCATACAGGCAAATCATTTTCTTTCGCCGGACATGGACAAGGCACTTAAAGCTGCAACAGCAAATGAAGAATCACCTTTAGGTAAAAAAATATTAAACCAGCTACAGGAAAACTTAAAAATAGCAGGCGAGGATATGATACCGATATGTCAGGATACCGGAATGGCAGTTTTTTTCATAGAAATAGGCCAGGATGTCCATTTTACGGGAGGCGTATTGGAGGATGCCATAAATGAAGGAGTCAGACAGGGCTACACAGACGGCTATCTGAGAAAATCAGTGGTAAAGGATCCTCTCATCAGGGAAAATACAAAGGACAACACACCTGCAGTCATCCATTACTCAATAGTTTCCGGCAACAAGGTCAAAATAACATTTGCACCAAAG
>VOFH01004337.1_pt1:32500-93282 | contig 93282 bp, 75 predicted proteins | sample 5384091 | NCBI WGS metagenome assembly VOFH01 (sample SAMN12384727, study PRJNA508395) | human gut metagenome | isolation source: healthy gut G | host: Homo sapiens
CTAAGGTTTCAGAGTAAAGCTGATCTGCTTTGGGTAAGTCGGGGCCTAAGCACAGGTCGCAAGACGTAAGCGATGGATAACAGGTTTAGATTCCTGTACCACGCATTATCAGAACTGTAGGGACGCATGTGGAAAGCACGGGCCGGGAATGGAAAGACCGGTACAAGCGGGGCAGGTGTACGATAGGCAAATCCGTTGTATAATCCGAAGACGTGATGTGGAGCGAAATAAAGTAGTGAAGCGTGTGAGCCATGTGCCGAGAAAAGCTGCTATTGTGTAATGCGTGCCCGTACCGTAAACCGACACAGGTGGATGAGGAGAGAATCCTAAGGCCGACGGAAGAAGCATTGTTAAGGAATTCGGCAAAATGACCCCGTAACTTCGGGAGAAGGGGTGCCTGCGAGAGCAGGCCGCAGAGAATAGGCTCAAGCAACTGTTTAGCAAAAACACAGGTCTATGCGAAACCGAAAGGTGAAGTATATGGGCTGACGCCTGCCCGGTGCTGGAAGGTTAAGAGGAGAGGTTAGCTTCGGCGAAGCTTTGAATTTAAGCCCCAGTAAACGGCGGCCGTAACTATAACGGTCCTAAGGTAGCGAAATTCCTTGTCGGGTAAGTTCCGACCCGCACGAAAGGCGTAATGATTTGAGCACTGTCTCGACAATGCATCCGGTGAAATTGAAGTACCAGTGAAGATGCTGGTTACCCGCGCCAGGACGGAAAGACCCCATGGAGCTTTACTCCAGTTTGATACTGGGATTCGGTACTGCATGTACAGGATAGGTGGGAGACGAAGAAGGATGGACGCCAGTCTGTCCGGAGTCGCTGTTGGGATACCACCCCTGTAGTACTGGGTTTCTAACCAGTTGCCATGAACTGGCAATGGGACAATGTCAGGCGGGGAGTTTGACTGGGGCGGTCGCCTCCGAAAGGGTATCGGAGGCGCTCAAAGGTTCCCTCAGAATGGTTGGAAACCATTTGAAGAGTGCAAAGGCAGAAGGGAGCTTGACTGCGACACCGACGGGTGGAGCAGGTACGAAAGTAGGACTTAGTGATCCGGTGGTATAAAGTGGGATTGCCATCGCTCAACGGATAAAAGCTACCCTGGGGATAACAGGCTTATCACTCCCAAGAGTTCACATCGACGGAGTGGTTTGGCACCTCGATGTCGGCTCATCGCATACTGGGGCTGTAGCAGGTCCCAAGGGTTGGGCTGTTCGCCCATTAAAGTGGCACGCGAGCTGGGTTCAGAACGTCGTGAGACAGTTCGGTCCCTATCCGGCGCGGGCGGAGGATATTTGAGAGGAGCTGTCCTTAGTACGAGAGGACCGGGATGGACGGACCACTGGTGTATCTGTTGTCGACCAACGGCATGGCAGAGTAGCCAAGTCTGGAAGGGATAAACGCTGAAGGCATCTAAGCGTGAAGCCCCCCTCAAGATGAGATATCCCTCCTTCGGGAGTAAGACCCCTTGAAGACTACAAGGTAGATAGGGCAGAGGTGGAAGCATGGCAACATGTGGAGCTGACTGTTACTAATAGGTCGAGGGCTTAATCTGGTTAATAACGGAGAAAAACAAATCGGATTTGTATGAAGTTTTGAAGGTACAAACCTTAATAATCCTCGATAGCTCAATGGTAGAGCACTCGGCTGTTAACCGAGTTGTTGTAGGTTCGAGCCCTACTCGGGGAGTTTTTTAGTATAATATATGGTGACATAGCCAAGTGGTAAGGCCCCGGTCTGCAACACCGTCATCGCCGGTTCAAATCCGGCTGTCACCTCTCTTAAAATGACTACATCAGTTTATGATGTGGTCTTTCTTTTATATACAAAAAGCAATATAAAACTGATAATCAGAATTATATTGCTTTTTTAACAACTATTTATTTTTTATAATATAACTATAACAGTGAACATACAAATCTATTTTTCTTCTTCAGGATATTTCATACCCCATTCAGCTCTTATATCTGACATAATTTTCATTACATCATATGTATATTGACAGTGCATGAGGGTTTCTATTTCATCGGATGATGCTGAGCTTACAGCTTTTTCCATATCACATACTTCGTAATACAGTGCATCTGATGTATCACCGGCATCAATTACTTCTTTATGACCATCCTCTGTATATGTAATAGTTGCCTGCATTCCTCTTGGATACTCAAAGATTTCCACATATGCTTTGTCAAAAGATAGTGTAGCGCGTTTGGGCTGCTTGGAATGTAGAGATAATGTGACAGTTGCCATCTCGGCAGCATCGTTCATAAGCAGAATACCTGACTGTTCATCAACACCGGTTGGTGCATATTTAACCTGTGACGATACTTGTGTTGGTGTTTCCTTGAAGAACCAGCGGATAAGAGAAAGTGAGTAAACTCCAATATCAAGCAATGCTCCTCCAGCAAGCTTACGACTGAAAAATCGGTTTGTCATATTGTAATCCTTGTAGCTTCCAAAATTGACCTGAATTAAATTTAGCCTGCCGAGTTGTCCACTTGCAATTATTTCGTTTAGCTTTTTATAAACAGGCATATGATATATAGTCATGGCTTCAGCAAGAATAACGTTATTTTCTTTAGCCAGTGAGACGGCTTCATCGAGCTCTGCGATATTTAAAGTAATAGATTTCTCACAGAGTACATGCTTTCCATTAGAAAGGGCTTTTCTTAGATAATTGATGTGAGTATTGTGTGGAGTGGAGATGTAAATGATATCCACATCAGGATCATAAAAGACGTCATCAATGTTGTCATATACCTTTGAAATGCCATATTTTTGTGCAAAAGCTACGGCCTTTTCATGAGTCCTGTTGGCAACTGAATAAAGAGTGCGTCCTTCCTTTGAGAGAGCATGCGCGAGCTCATTAGCTATTACGCCGCAGCCGAGTGTTGCCCAATTAAGCTGTTTCATGTGAAATCCTCCTTTTTAACTTAAAGTATTGTAGCTGTGATGGTACATAAATTATTTAAAATGATGTGAAATAACAAAATATAAACTCATTGATGATACCTTTTGACCCTTTAATCATAAAATATGTACCATAATGAACATATTCTAGCATGATGAATTATGAATTACAATGCATTTAGATTCAAAACAGTCAAAAACAGTCAAATTTGATAGTGACTAAATTAAAATTAGTTAATTTGAACTATATTTTAGATTATAAACTAGTAATAGAAAAGATACTAAAATTAGCAATTAGGCAAGTAATAAAGATTTATGTAGTATATTCTGCACAAAATTAGAATATTACTTTTGCATATATTACACAATTTGAAATTTGACCTTATATAATTTTAACAATTTTCATGGTGATTATTTGTGAATATAAATGACTGATTATGATTGACAATGACTGATTTTGAAAATATAATAATACTACAAGTTAGATGATTATTGATTTTAATAAAAAAGGAAAATAATTGAATATAAAAGATTAAATGATAGTCTTTGAGCAATTTGAAAACAGGGGTGATTAGATGCTGGCGGAAGATAGATGTAAAAAAATACTTGATATATTAGATTCGATGGGAAGTGTGACTGTTCAGCAGCTTATGGATGAGCTTGATACATCCGAGTCAACAATCAGACGTGATCTGGTTGCAATGGACAAGAAGGGTTATCTCACTAAGGTACATGGTGGTGCGATTGCCAATAATACGAATATCCATACTCAGGATGAGAAGGTTATCAACAGGCTTAAGCAGAACCGCAGCGAAAAGGAACAGATTGCCAGATATGCGGCATCACTTATTGTGGATAATGATTTTGTTTATATAGATGCCGGTACTACAACAGCAGTCATGATTGATTATATTACTGCAAAGAATGTGGTTTTTGTTACAAACTCTTTGACTAATGCCAAGAGAATTTCCGATAGGGGATATACAGTATATATTCTGGGTGGCGAGTTCAAGTCTACTACTGAGGCTATTGTCGGAGATGAGGCCGTTGTGACGCTCGATAAATATAATTTTACGAAGGGCTTCTGGGGGACCAACGGAATTACTGTGAAGAATGGATTTACAACTCCGGAGATAAAGGAGGCCATGGTTAAAAAGAAATCCATGGAGAATAGCAAGGAGAAATACATTCTTGCGGATGACAGTAAGTTTTCACAGGTATCAAGTATCAAGTTTGCTGATTTTGAAGATGCTGTAATTGTTACAAATGCACTAAGCAATGACAACTATAAGAAATACAAAAATATTAAGGAGGTCTAACATGATTTACACAGTTACCTTTAATCCATCATTAGATTATATTGTTGATGTAACAGATTTTAAGACAGGAGTAGTCAATAGAACAACCGGAGAGAAGATTTTTGCAGGTGGTAAGGGTATCAATGTTTCCATGGTTCTTAAGAATCTTGGAATGAGCAATACTTCACTTGGTTTTACAGCGGGTTTTACAGGAAATGAAATTAAAAGACTTCTAGGAAAAAAAGGCGTTAATACTGATTTTATAGAGGTGGAGGATGGTATTTCACGTATCAATGTGAAGCTTCGCTCAAATGAGGAATCCGAGATTAATGGTCAGGGACCGGTAATCACTGAGGACAACATTAAAAAGCTTTATGAGAAGCTTGACTGCTTAAAGGAGTCTGATGTGCTTGTGCTCGCAGGAAGTATTCCTGATGTGATGCCTTCATCAATGTATATGGATATCATGAAGCATCTTGAGGGCCGCGGAATAAATATCGTGGTTGATGCGACGAGAAATCTGCTCACAAATGTGCTTGCATATAAGCCATTCCTCATTAAGCCAAACAATCATGAGCTCGGTGAGATATTCGGGGTTGAGATTACAGACAAGGACGATGTAATAAAGTATGCAAAGAAGCTTCAGGAGCAGGGCGCAAGAAACGTGCTTGTATCAATGGCAAGTGACGGAGCAGTGCTTGTTACTGAGAACGGACAGGAGTTTAAGGCTAAGGCTCCTAAGGGAAAGCTCAAAAACTCTGTAGGTGCAGGTGATTCGATGGTAGCCGGATTTGTTTACGGATACCTCAAATCAAATGATTATAAGCAGGCATTTATTTATGGAGTATGTACAGGAAGTGCAAGTGCATTTTCTGAGGAGCTTGCTACAAAGCCTGAGGTTGAAGCACTTATTGATAAATGGGACAGTGCTTCCAATTAAACAAACGGTATCAAAAAGGTTGATATAAATAATTAATATATTCTATTAGGAGGAATGATGTATGACAATCAGGGATTTGTTGGCAGCTGAGAGTATCAATTTAAATGGTACGCCTGCCGGAAAAACCGAAGCATTGAATCAGTGTATTGATTTGATGGCAAAAAGTGGCAAAATAGCCGATGTGGAGAAGTATCGCAAGGGTGTTTTTGCAAGAGAGGAGGAAGGCACAACAGGAATTGGAATGGGTATAGCAATTCCTCATTGTAAGTCTGATGCTGTTACTAAAGCAGGTCTTGCGGCAATGGTTGTAAAAGATGGGGTTGACTTTGAATCACTCGATGGTACACCTGCAAAGATTATTTTCCTTATCGCTGCACCAAACACAGAGGATAATGTGCATCTTCAGGTGCTTAGCAAGCTCTCTGTTATGCTGATGGACGAGCAGTTTACAAATTCTCTTATCAATGCCGGTTCAGTTGATGAGTTTTTAAATATCATCGATAGCGCTGAAAAAGCAAAGGATGAGAAAGAGGCTGCCAAAGAGGCAAAGGCGAAAGAGCCTGTTGAGGTGAAGAAGGACGATGTATTTATCGTTGCAGTTACAGCCTGTCCTACAGGAATTGCCCATACTTATATGGCTGCTGAGGCTATCGAGAAAAAAGCCAAGGAGCTTGGATATCAGGTAAAGGTTGAGACAAGAGGCTCAGGCGGAGCCAAAAATGTGCTCACAGATGATGAAATCGCAAAGGCTGCAGGTGTTATAGTTGCCTGTGATACAAATGTACCTACAGACCGCTTTGACGGAAAGAAGGTTATTGAGTGTCAGGTTTCTGACGGAATCAATAAGACAGAAGAGCTCATAAAGAGAATTGCTGCCGGTGATGCTCCTGTATTTAAGGCATCAGGTAAAAAAGAGGCTTCACATTCATCAGTTGGTGGAAAAGAGAGCATTGGACATCAGATTTACAAGCATCTGATGAATGGTGTTTCACATATGCTTCCATTCGTAGTTGGTGGTGGTATTCTTATCGCAATCGCATTCCTTATCGATGGATTCAGTGTTGACCTTAATTCACTGCCGGCTGACCAGAGAGCAAATTTCGGTACTATTACACAGGCCGCAGCAATGTTTAAGGGAATTGGTGGAACAGCATTTGGATTTATGCTTCCAATTCTTGCAGGCTTTATCGCTATGAGTATTGCTGACCGTCCGGGTCTTGCAGTTGGTTTTGTAGGAGGTTCAATCGCAGCAAACGGTACATCAGGCTTCCTTGGAGCACTTGTAGCAGGTTTCGTTGCAGGATATATTGTGCTTCTCTTAAAGAAGGTATTTTCTAAACTTCCGGAGAGTCTTGATGGTATGAAGCCGGTTCTTCTTTATCCGCTGCTTGGTATATTCCTCATAGGCGTTATAATGCAGTTTGTAGTTGAGCCTCCAATCGGAGCTTTAAATACAGCTATCAACAACGGTCTTAATGGACTCAACGGTGCAAGCGCAGTAGTGCTCGGAGTACTTCTCGGGGGAATGATGTCAGTAGATATGGGTGGTCCTGTAAACAAAGCCGCTTATGTATTTGGTACAGCTTCAATCGCTGCCGGAAACTACAATATCATGGCAGCAGTTATGATTGGCGGTATGGTTCCACCACTCGCAATCGCTCTTGCAACAATCTTCTTCAAGAACAAGTTCACAGCAGAGGAGAGAAAGGCAGGACCTACGAACTTTATCATGGGATTATCATTTATCACAGAGGGTGCAATCCCATTCGCAGCATCTGATCCGCTTCATGTCCTTCCGGCATGTGTAGTCGGTTCAGCAGTGGCAGGTGGACTTTCAATGGCATTTGGATGTACACTCATGGCACCTCACGGAGGAATCTTCGTAGTTCCTACAATCGGAAATCCGTTAATGTATCTTGTTGCATTAGTAATCGGATCTTTCATTGCATGTGGATTACTCGGATTACTCAAAGAAAAAAGTAAGTGAATAAGCAATCCTCAATTATCATTTAATCCAATCTATAAACTAATCAACAAAGGCACTGCTTCGGCGGTGTCTTTGTTGTTATGTTGTTATACAAAAATTAAAAATATAAACATTCTCTGAAATAACAGCCTCATGCCTTGACGAGTGAATTTTCCAAGCTTAAAGTAGTATTAGGATGAAATAGTAAGTCAAAAAATCAATTATTTATGAGACTTAAATAAAAAACAGTGAGGCATAAAATGGGCAAGGTTATAGGTATAGATTTAGGAACAACAAACAGCTGTGTGGCAGTATTGGAGAACAATCAGCCGGTAGTCATAACTAACAGCGAGGGTCAGAGAACAACTCCGTCTGTAGTGGCTTTTACAAAGAATGGAGAGCGACTGGTGGGCGAGGCTGCAAAGAGGCAGGCAGCAGTCAATGTGGATAGAACATTTTTCTCAATAAAGAGACAGATGGGAAGCGATTTCAGGGCAAGGGTGGACGGAAAGCTGTATTCAGCTCCTGAGATTTCTTCTATGATTCTCAGAAAGCTGAAAAAGGATGCAGAGGACTATATTGGAGAGGCCGTGACAGACGCTGTAATCACAGTTCCTGCATATTTTTCGGATGCGCAGAGGCAGGCAACTAAGGATGCAGGAAGGATTGCTGGGCTTAATGTGCTTCGAATCATAAATGAGCCAACCTCTGCGGCACTCGCATACGGACTGGACCACGGACAGCAGCAGAAAATTCTTGTCTACGACCTCGGAGGAGGAACCTTCGATGTGTCTGTTATCGAAATAGGGGACAATCTGATAGAGGTGCTTGCCACAGCCGGTGATAATCATCTGGGTGGAGATGATTTTGATGAGAGAATCACAAATTATCTTGTCACAGAGTTTTACAGACAGCAGAATGTGGATCTGAGAAAGGATAATACGGCTATGCAGCGTGTCAGGGAGGAGGCTGAGAAGGCAAAAAAGGTGCTTTCATCCTCATCCTCAACCACTATCAACCTGCCATTTATCACCACTGTAAAGGGACAGCCGGTCCACATGGAGATGAACCTCACAAGGGCTGAGTTTAATGAGATAACAAAGGATCTGGTGGAGAGAACTGCTATTCCTGTCAATCAGGCACTTTCAGATGCGGGGATTTCCGCAGCAGAGCTTGGAATGGTGCTGTTGGTAGGAGGCTCGACACGTGTGCCGGCTGTTGTTGAGGAGGTCAGAAGAATTACAGGAAAAGAGCCTTCACACAACCTGAATCCTGACGAGTGCGTGGCACTCGGTGCAGCAGTACAGGGTGGCAAGCTCGGTGGAGCAATTGTTGCAGGCAGCAGTGCGGCAGAGATTATACTGATGGATGTCACACCGCTTTCACTCGGAATTGAGACAGTTGGTGGTGTCTCAACCAAAATTATTGACAGAAATACGACTATTCCTACGAGATACAGCCAGATTTTTACAACTGCAGGAAGCTTCCAGACCTCTGTGGATATAAAGGTACTGCAGGGTGAGAGGCAGTTTGCAAGGGACAATAAGCTGATTGGAAACTTCAGGCTAAAGGGCATCAAGCCGGCTCCGGCAGGTGTGCCGCAGATAGAGGTGACGTTTGATATAGATGCAAACGGCATTGTGCAGGTTTCTGCAAAGGATCTGGGCACAGGAAAGCATCAGGAGATTACGATTACCGCAAGCTCAAATTTGTCTGATTCTGAGATTGAGCAGGCAATCCGCGAGGCACAGGAGTATGAGGCAACAGACGGACAGAGAAAGGCTTATATTGATGCAAGAAGTGAGGCTGATACGCTTGTGCGACAGGTGGAAAATATCATGGCTGACAAGGAAAAAAGAAGGGCTATGGACAGCGCACAGAAAAAGAGTGTGAAATCGTCACTTTCATATGTGAAGAAGCTTATTTCAAGGACAAAGCCCGGAAATGTGAGCGAAGAGCAGGCTGCCGAGATAAAGCATGCGGCAGATGAGCTGAGAAATGCGGCAGCGGGATTGATTTAATTATAGTAACTACTATTATTCATTTGGCTATTTACGAGAAGCGGATTTTCATATAAAATATGGGTAAGTGGTGAGTATTTATAACCACCCTGAATAGTTATAATGTTAATTTAAATCCGAGGAAATAGAAAATGAATGCGAACGATAAAACAGAAAAGGTACTAAGAGAAATTCATATCATGCTCTCAAAGGCGGAGCCGTATAAGCCGGAGCCGAGCAGGGTGATCATAAACAAGCAGCAAATGATAGATTTACTTGCTGAGTTGAATAAGTGTATATATGCAATGCAGGATGAGTATGAGCTTACTGAGCAGAGTCGCAATCACGCAGAGAGAGAGTTCAGAAAGAAGGGGGATCAGATAGTCTGGGATGCAAGCAGAAAGGCTGAGGATGTGTATGCAGCATCGGTTATCTATACGGATGAGGCGCTTTCAAGAGTGCGTGATATCATCAATGATACCAACGAGTCACTTGAAAAGCTGTGCAAGAATATGAAGGATAAGATTGCAGAGCAGGAGAAGATAGTTAAAACTAACCAGTATGAGCTCAAGGGACAGCTTCAGGATTTGTCAGATACGGAGAAGTATCTTAAGATTATCGATGACAGAAATAAGGAGATAGAACGTCAGAAAAATGCAGGTAAGCCTGTAGAGGAGCGTACTATTGACAATGAAGAGAAGTCCATCTATGCAAACAGACAGACTGAAATCAAGGTAAATATGGATTATATCAGAAAACTGGGACTTGCTGAGGGCGAGGACCTGGGAGATGGTGTAGTGGGTGAAGTGAAGCTTGCAGACGATACACCTGATGCCGGATTAAATCATAGCAATGATAAGGATGAAGCCAAGGCTGCCGGCTCAAAATCGTCTGTTGATGAGGATTATAAGGCAATAAGCAGAAAAGCCGGCAATCCACCTGTTATCAACACAAAGGAAGGGAAGGAGCTCACAGACGGTATCCACAGAATGTGGCAGAGCATCACCGGAAATAAAGGGAAATGAAACACACCTATGTAATATAAAGCAGCAGTTCAAAACAGAACGGCTGCTTTTTGGCTTATATTTAAAGTGGGTAATATTAAGCAGATTTTAAGAAAAACAAAGTGGATAATCTGATAAAATATAGCTGACTAACGGCAGGAGAAGGTTTCTGTTCAAAATTCATAGAAGGAGGATAATATGACAATATTAGTTTGTGATGACGACAAGGAAATAGTTGAGGCAATTGAGATTTACCTGATGCAGGAGGGCTACGACGTGGAGAAGGCTTACGACGGCATACAGGCGGTTGAAATTATGAAGAATAAAAAAATAGACCTCATGATAATAGATGTCATGATGCCAAAGCTCGACGGAATAAGAGCTACTCTGCAGATACGAAAGGAAAGCAGGGTGCCGATAATTATTCTCTCGGCAAAGACAGAGGATGCTGACAAGATTTTAGGCCTAAATGTGGGGGCTGATGATTATGTTACAAAGCCTTTTAATCCGCTTGAGCTTGTGGCAAGGGTAAAGTCACAGCTTCGCAGATATACCACTCTGTCAAGCAATGATGCAGCCGGAGACAAGGTTTATGAAGCCGGAGGCCTTTTGGTAAATGATGATTTAAAAAAGGTGACTGTGGATGGTGAGGAGGTAAAGCTCACACCGATTGAATACAATATACTGCTTTTACTCCTTAAAAATAAGGGAAAGGTCTACTCAATAAACGAAATATATGAGAGCATATGGAACGAGGAGGCGATAGGCGCCGACAATACAGTTGCTGTGCACATCAGACATATCAGGGAAAAAATAGAGATAAATCCTAAGGAGCCACGCTATCTGAAGGTGGTCTGGGGAGTAGGCTATAAGATAGAGGACAACAAATGAAGCAGTATACGATAGGAAAAAAAGCGGCGGTTATAGTTTTACATCAGCTATGCATGATACTTATGGTGACAGGAGTGTTTGCCACAGGCTATGCATTCAGGCACGATGCGCATGGAAATATTGATATCTATACACTAATATCGCTTGCGGGTCTGGTAGGCAGCTTTGTGAGCCTGGCATATATGGCAAACGTGGCAGGCAGAAAATCAGAGGATGATTACACAATATACTATTTACCGATTGACAAGGTATACTCTGATGTGATGCTAGTGATATTTACATTGCTCATGGTATTTATGGGAAAAGTGATTTCAGGCGTAAAAAACCAACATTTTGACTATGCATCACTCATTATGACGGCCGGCACATTTACTTTTTTGTTTGATATGGCTTTTATTATTTTATACCAGAGCATTGTAAGGAAGATAAAAGGCAATATACTTTACACACACAGCCTGATGTACAAGGGCTATGAGCTTTTGAAAAGAGTTATTGAGAAAAAGGATATCCATACACAAAAAACCAAAGAGATAATGCGCATACAGGAGGCACTTGAAGCTATCTCGGAAGGAGCGCTTGACACTACACTCAATGTCAATGAGTTTCATGGGCAGCAGAAAAAGGTGGCGGAGGCTGTCAACCATATACGCCAGGGTCTTATGAGCTCGGTAAATGAGAGCCTTAAAAATGAAAAACTAAAGGCAGACTTAATAACAAACGTATCACACGATATAAAGACACCTCTGACTTCAATAGTCAACTATGTTGACCTGCTTAAGAGGGAAAATCTGGAAAATGAAAATGCCAAATACTATATACATGTGCTGGAGGAAAAGTCACAGCGCTTAAAGCAGCTTACAGAGGATTTGGTAGAGACATCAAAGATTACCTCGGGAAATGTGAAGCTCAATATGCAACTTGATCTGGTTGAGCTTTTTATACCAGACCGGAGGTGAATTCAATGAGCGATTTGAGTCGAGAAATCTGACAATAGTTACAAAAATTCCATCAGAACAGATATTTATCTATGCGGATGGGCGTCAGCTTTACCGCTCTATTGAAAATCTGTATACTAATGCCGCAAAATATGCACTGGAAAATACCAGAGTGTATGTAGAGCTTGAAAAGGCAGATAAAAAGGCAGTTTTTACAATAAAGAATGTGTCTAAGAACGAGCTTGACATAGTAAGCAACGGAAATGTAGACCTGACAGAGCGTTTTGTGAGGGGAGAGAGGTCGAGAACTACTGAAGGAAGTGGACTTGGACTTTCGATTGCAAAGAATCTGACCCATTTGATGGGAGGAAAATTCGAAATTAAGGTAGATGGTGATTTATTTATTGCCACAATTACCTATAATATTATATAATAGTAAATAAAAGAATTTTGAAATACACATACGGAGGTAGAATAAGTGAAATTATATGAAAACGGTGCTTACCTTTTAAACGGTAAGGAAGTAATAATTGATGGACCAAAAGCTCAGGCAGCTGTCAAAAGCAAGACCGGCATGGACATCGATAAACAGACAGCTAAGCAGGAGACAATTGCTTACGGTATTTTAAAGGAGCACAATACATCCGGCAATATGGACAAGCTTCAGATTAAGTTTGATAAGCTTACATCGCATGATATCACATTTGTAGGTATCATCCAGACAGCACGAGCTTCAGGACTTGAGAAATTCCCTATCCCGTATGTACTTACAAACTGTCACAACAGCCTTTGTGCAGTTGGTGGAACAATCAATGAGGATGACCACATGTTTGGTCTCACATGTGCAAAGAAGTACGGCGGAATCTATGTACCACCTCATCAGGCAGTTATCCATCAGTTTGCACGAGAGATGCTTGCCGGCGGCGGAAAAATGATACTTGGTTCTGATTCACATACACGCTATGGTGCACTTGGTACTATGGCAGTCGGCGAGGGTGGACCTGAGCTTGTTAAGCAGCTTCTTGAACAGACATATGATATTGATATGCCTGAGGTAGTAGGTATTTACCTGACAGGAGAGCCAATCAAGGGCGTTGGACCACAGGATGTCGCACTTGCAATTATCGGAGAGGTATTCGGAAACGGATTTGTAAAGAACAAAGTTATGGAGTTTGTAGGACCGGGTGTGTCTAATCTGAGCGTTGACTTCCGTATAGGTGTCGATGTTATGACAACAGAGACTACATGTCTTTCTTCTATCTGGAGAACAGATGACCAGGTTAAGGAATTCTTTGAGATTCACGGTAGGGCTGAGGACCACAAGGAGCTTAATCCGGGTGAGGTGGCTTACTACGACAGATTTATTGAGATTGATTTAAGCCAGATCCGCCCAATGATAGCTATGCCATTCCACCCAAGCAATACCTACACTATCGATGAGCTCAATGCAAACCTCATGGATATTCTCGATGACTGTGAGAAGAGAGCTGAGGTAAGCTTTGACGGCAAGGTGAAGCTTGATTTAAAGAGTAAGGTAAGAGACGGAAAACTGTATGTAGACCAGGGAATCATCGCAGGCTGTGCAGGCGGTGGATTTGAGAATATCTGCGATGCGGCTGACATATTAAACGGACATTCAATCGGAGCAGACGAGTTTACACTGAGTGTTTACCCGGCATCTACTCCAATATACATGGAGCTTGTGAAAAACGGAGCTGTAGCAAAGCTTCTTGAGACAGGTGCAATCGTAAAGACTGCTTTCTGCGGACCTTGCTTTGGTGCAGGAGATACACCTGCCAACAACGCATTCTCTATCCGTCATTCAACAAGAAACTTCCCTAACAGAGAGGGTTCTAAGGTACAGAACGGACAGATCAGCTCAGTGGCACTCATGGATGCACGTTCAATCGCTGCAACAGCAGCAAACAAGGGCTTCCTTACATCAGCAGCGGATATTGATGTCAACTTTACAAAGCCAAAATATTTCTTTGACAAGACTATATATGAGAACCGTGTATTTGACAGCCATGGAGTGGCAGATCCTTCAGTTGAAATCCAGTTCGGACCAAACATCAAGGACTGGCCGGCAATGAGCGCGCTTCCTGAGAATATGCTCCTTAAGGTGGTTTCAGAGATTCATGATCCTGTTACTACAACAGATGAGCTCATTCCTTCAGGAGAGACATCTTCATATCGTTCAAACCCTCTTGGACTTGCAGAGTTCGCACTTTCAAGAAAGGATCCTGAGTATGTAGGCAGAGCAAAGGAAATCCGAGAAGGCCCAGAAGGCTATAGAGAGTGGTGAGTGCGCAGGAAAGGCTGTTCCTGAGGTTGCTGAAATCATGGGAGTAGTAAAGAAAAAATTCCCTGAGGCAAGCCATGAGAATATGGGCTTCGGAAGCACAATTTTTGCTGTTAAGCCGGGTGACGGCTCAGCAAGAGAGCAGGCTGCCAGCTGCCAGAAGGTACTCGGAGGCTGGGCAAATATCGCAAACGAGTATGCCACAAAGAGATACCGTTCAAACCTTATCAACTGGGGAATGCTTCCATTCATCATCGATGAGGGAGAGCTTCCGTTCCACAACCTCGACTATATCTTCCTTCCGGGAATCAAGAAGGAAATCGAGGATGCAAAGACGGAGTTTGAGGCATATGTTGTCAAGGATGGTGAATTAAAGCCATTTACACTGAAGATGGGTGAGCTCACAGATGATGAAAGAGAGATAATATTAAAGGGATGTCTCATCAACTATAATCGTAAATAAGGAGAGTTTAATCCGATGGAAGAAACCGGAAAAGCTGGTAAAAAATCAAACATTGAGATAAATGCAGATAAGGGTGCGAAGCAGAATTCGCACCCGGGGCGTGAGGAATGGCCACATCTGATCAGAATAGGTGTCATGGTATTTGTCACGTTTGCAGTCAGTATACTGTTTTTCTTTGCACTGTACAGATTTGAGGGCTTTGCAGGCATATGGAGCAAGCTGCTTGCGGCAGCAATGCCTATTATAATGGGACTTGTGCTTGCATACCTGATGAATCCTGTCATGCTGTGGCTGGAAAGATGCTTTAAAAAGCTTCTTTCCAAAAAGATGAAAAGCGAAAGCAAGCTGCGAAAGGTTTCAAGAGCTCTTGCAATCACAGGCTCGGTTATTATTCTGGTAGCGATTATTTCGCTCCTCATTGCGGCTATTGTGCCTTCTGTCATAGCAAGTATATCAGGACTTATGAAGACACTGCCAAATGATGTTGCGGCATTCATCAACATGATAAAGAACGGCAATTTCGGGGACAGCAAAATTGCTGAGCTCGCGAGCACAGGTTTACAGAATGCAACCGACTACATTGAGGATTATGCCACAGAAAAGCTGATTCCTGAGGCACAGAAGTATGTTGCACAGATTACAACCGGTGTGATTTCGGTAGTCAGAGGCTTATTTAATTTTATTATCGGAATAATCGTGATGGTCTATGTGATGAGTATTCAGGAGACTCTTGCAGGACAGAGCAAAAAGATAATATATGCTGTCTGTAAGCCAAAGACAGGCAATATCATCATTGAGACGATCAGAAAGACAAATGAGATTTTTGGAGGCTTCATAAGCGGTAAGATTATAGATTCACTGATTATAGGTGTGATTGCATATTTCGGATGTCTGATTTTAAGGATTCCATCATCGGTGCTCGTTGCAGTGATTATCGGCGTCACAAATGTGATTCCGGTATTCGGACCGTTTATCGGTGCAATTCCATCGTTACTCATAGTAGTAATTCAGAGTCCGTGGCATGCGCTTTATCTTCTGATATTTATTGTCGTGCTGCAGCAGGTGGATGGTAATATAATAGGGCCTAAGATACTTGGCTCATCTACCGGTCTTTCGACCTTCTGGGTTATGTTTGCCATACTAATCGGCGGAGGAATGTTTGGTTTTCTTGGAATGTTACTTGGTGTTCCAACCTTTGCTGTGATATACTATATTGTGAAAAGAGTTGTTAATTATGCTCTCAGGAAAAAGAAGCTTCCTGAGGACACAAGGGATTATACAAAGACAACAGGCGTAGATACAAAAAATAATAAGCTTAAATACGAGTAGGTGAAATAAGTGGATAAATACGAATACAATCTCAAGCTGGATCAGATAAAAGCCCTAAGCGCCGAGGAGGGCTATATGAGCGCAGCAGAGATTGCGGATAGCATAAATTGGAACAAAATTAAAAATGTAAATACACTCGTTAAAATCGGCGAAATCTACGAGAAGGCCGAAAGATACCAGGATGCAAGGGACATACTTTTAATGGCCTATGACCGTTCACCAATCGGCAGGATGATTATATACAGACTGGCTGAGGTCGCCATCAAGATGGGTGATTATGATGCTGCTACAGAGTATTATGATGAGTTTGTTGAGATAGCGCCTCATGATGATATGAAGTATGTATTAAGATATGCCATCAAAAAAGGGCAGGGAGCTTCATTTGATGAGCTTATCACTATTCTTGAAGAGTACAAGGATGAAGAATACACTGAGGAGTGGGCATATGAGCTTGCATATCTATACCACAAGGCCGGAAAAGCCGATAAGTGTATAGATGCCTGCGATGAGCTCATTCTGTGGTTCGGAGACGGACCATATGTGGAGCGTGCGCTGGAGCTTAAGATGCTTTATCAGCCACTTACCAAGGCTCAGGAGGAAAAGTACAGACGGTTCAAGGCAGAGAAGGAAAAGCCGGCTAAGATAAAGGATGAGGCTGAGGTCACTGAGATAGGTGCCATGGAGATGGTAAAGGGCGGAGAGATAGTGCATGATGACGTAACTATTCCGCAGATTACTGTAAATCAGGAGAAGTTCAATACTGTAAATTTACAGCAGGAGATTGCCAAGGGTATGCAGCAGATCATGGAGGCCAAGGGCAAGAATGAAGTTGCTGATACGATGGATACCATCAAAAAGATAGTTGAGGATATTCCTTATCTCAAGCTCGAAAAGGAGCAGGAAGAGTATGTACAGCAGCCGGAAGAGACAGAGCATATCGCTACAGATGAAGAGATAGATGGTTCACTTAAGTTGAATTTCAAGGAGCTTTTGGGTGAAGACGCTGACGGACAGATGTCTATGGTCATGAGTGAAAAGACTCAGCTTGAGCATCAGATTACAGGACAGATGTCTATACAGGATGTGCTTGAAGAATGGGAAAAGACCAGACATGCGGCTGAAATTGCACTTAAAGAGGCTGAGCAGCAGAAGCTTGAGTCAGCTAAGGCAAGAGCTCTTCAGGAGGCAGGAGACATCATGGAGAGACTAAATGATGTCATTCCAAAGCTGGATGCAGGTGTCACTCCGAAGGAACTTCTTGAGGAGGAGTATTTGAAGGTGCCGGTTGATATTATAGAGCAGAAAGCTGCCGTGAAGGAGCCTGAAGAAGGGCAGAAACCGGATATGCAGGAGCTTTATGCAGAGGAGACTGTGGATGAAGTACAGGAGCCGCAGGAAGCACCGGAAGAGGCTATAGACGAAGTGCAGGAGTCACAGGAAGCACCGGAGGATACTATAGACGAAGTACAGGAGTCACAGGAAGCACCGGAAGAAGCTATAGAAGAAGTGCAGGAGTCACAGGAAGTACCGGAAGAGGCTGCATATGAAGCCAAGGAACCGGTTGGAGAGCCGGAGGATATAATTGTGGCAGAGGAGTCTGAGAAAGACGAGATATTCACGCAGCCGACTACCATGATGCCTGAAATAACAGATGATATGTTAAATGTCGATGATGATACATCAGATGATGAGGCTTCACAGGAGAAAGAAAACGTTTCTGAGAAGAGAGATTTTGATCATGTGACATCATTTATCGAGCAGGAAATAGCCAAGATGACAGCAAAGAATCCGGGACTGGAGAAGAAGCTGGATATGGCTAAGACAAGAAAAATGCCGGATATTTCATTGCCGGAGGATTTAGACAGCGAAGAAGATGACTCGAAATTGAAAGAAACAAAACATATAAAAGAGCTTACAAGCGAACAGAAAGCTATATTTTCATATTTCATACCGGTAAAGGGTATGGAGGATCAGATTTGCAAGGCATATAATGCAGTACTTGATCATTTCAACAGGAAAGAAAACGCATCCACAGGCAACCTCATTATACAGGGAGAGCAGGGTTGCGGAAAAACAATGCTTGCTACAAGCTTTATAAAGGTATTACAAAAAGATGGTGAACAGCTTACAGGAAAGATGGGCAAGATTGATGCTGCCGCACTCAATAAAAAGGATGTGCAGCAGGTAGTCAGAAAGATAACAGGAGGCTGTCTCATCATAGAAAGAGCCGGTGATATCGACCGCAGCATAGCTGCCCAGCTATCATTTTTGATGGAGCATGATATTACAGGAACACTCTATATACTTGAGGATACATCAAAGGGTATAAAGAAGGCTCTCTCAATGGATGAGGGCTTTGCATCCAAGTTCACGGAAAAGATATCGGTCCCTATTTTTACAAATGATGAACTCGTATTGTTTGCCAAATCGTACTCTGCAGAGCTTGGGTACAAGATAGATGAGATGGCTATTCTGGCATTGCATAACAGAATCAGCAATATTGAGAGGATAGACCAGGCTACCACTCTGACAGAGGTCAAGGATATAATTGACGAGGCCATAGACAGGGAGGCTCACAGCGGACTTAAGAAGGCTATAAGTATTCTGACAGCCAGGCGATATACAGATGATGACCGAATTGTACTCAAAGAGGATCATTTCAGGGAAAAATAAATACTTATGGGGGGTATATATATGTGTAATTTTACAGCAATGGATTGTTACCTGTTTGGTCAGGCAACACACTATGATATCTACAAGAAGATGGGTGCTCACTTAGCTGAGCGTAAAGGAAAAAAAGGAGTGTGCTTTGACGTCTGGGCGCCACATGCGAGGGAAGTATACGTGTTTGGTGAGTTTAACGACTGGAATGAGACCAGTCATGAGATGAAGCGTGTAGAGCCGGAAACCATGGGAGTGTATGAGCTTTTTGTACCGGGAGCGCAAAAGGGTCAGATGTATAAGTTTATTATAGTCACTGAACAGGGTGATAAGCTGTACAAGGCGGATCCATACGCAAACTACGCAGAGCTTCGTCCGGGAACAGCGTCAATCATCACAGATATCGAGCACTTCACATGGACTGACAAAGAGTGGATGGATAAGAGAGCAGCAAAGTCAGATGCTGATGTATATTCTTCACCTATGGCTATATATGAGTGTCATCCGGGCTCATGGATGAGACATCCGGGCAGGGATGATGAGGGCTTTTATACATACAGGGAGCTTGCAAAATCACTCATATCCTATGTGAAAACTATGGGATATACACATATTGAGCTTATGGGTATTTCAGAGTATCCGTTTGATGGCTCATGGGGATATCAGGTGACAGGCTACTATGCACCTACATCGAGGTATGGAGAGCCTGAGGATTTTGCATACTTTGTTGATCAGTGCCATAAAAATAATATCGGAGTAATCCTCGACTGGGTACCTGCACATTTCCCAAAGGATGCGCATGGACTTGCCAATTTCGATGGAACAGCCACATATGAGTATGCAGACCCAAGAAAGGGAGAGCATCCTGACTGGGGCACAAAGATATTTGACTACGGTAAGAATGAAGTAAAGAACTTCCTTATCGGAAGTGCATTGATGTGGATAGAAAATTACCACGTAGACGGACTCCGTGTGGATGCAGTTGCGTCAATGCTTTATCTTGACTATGGAAAGAACGACGGACAGTGGGTGCCAAACAAGTTTGGAGGAAATAAGAACCTCGAGGCAGTAGAGTTTTTCAAGCATATCAATACACTCATACTTGGAAGAAATCACGGAACTGTAATGATAGCCGAAGAGTCTACCGCATGGCCAAAGGTAACAGGCAAGGTAGAGGAAGACGGACTGAACTTCAGCTACAAATGGAACATGGGATGGATGCATGACTTCCTTGATTATATGAAGCTGGATCCATATTTCCGTAAAAATAACCACAACAAGATGACATTTGCGATGAGCTATAATGAGAGTGAGAAATATATTCTGGTACTGTCACATGATGAGGTGGTACATCTGAAGTGTTCTATGCTCAACAAAATGCCGGGCTTAGAAGGGGATAAATTCAAGAACCTCATGGCAGGATATGCATTTATGATGGGACACTGTGGAAAGAAGCTTCTTTTCATGGGACAGGAGTTTGCACAGAAGCAGGAGTGGAGTGAGGAAAGAGAACTCGACTGGTATCTGCTTGAGAATCCGGAGCATAAAAAGATCCAGAACTGGGTAAAGGAGCTGCTTCATCTCTATAGGAGAAACCGCTGTCTGTATGAGCTGGATTCAAGCTGGGAAGGCTTTGAATGGATAAATGCAAACGATGCAGACAGAAGCATCTTCAGCTTTATCAGAAAGAGCAAGGATGGCAAGAATAATATGCTCTTTGTCATCAATTTCACACCGGTAGAGAGACCTGATTACAGAGTCGGAGTGCCAAAGCACAAGACATATCAGCTCGTTTTAGATAGTGAGGATCCTAAGTTTACCGGCAAAACGGTACAAGCGCCTGTAAAGAAGGCTGCAAAGGGCAGAGGCAAGGCAGCAAAACAGTCATATAAGAAGCTGGACTATAAGGCAGTCAAATCAGAGTGTGACGGCAGACCATTTTCATTTGCTTATCCACTTGCGCCTTACGGAGTTGCTGTATTTAAATACTAATATACCGGTAAACAGCAGGGTAAAGGACCGCGCCAATTTAAGGCGCGGTCTTTATTTTTGCGTATTATATGTCGATATATAGTAAAAAGATAACTATTCAGAACCACCCCCTCACATATGAGCAAAAAATATCCATAAATAAAGGCTGCAGAGATGGTATATATGCAAGGCACGGAGCAGGAAATATGCAGATAGAGAATTTGATTAATAAAAGCACAGATACGAAAAATACGGACACAAAAACCATAAATGACATGACAACGGGTATGCGTGTGTCAGACTACATAAAGACAGACAGTAGTGACAATATGTCAAAAAAGGCGGCTGTTGTCGGTTCGTCAAACTCTGTTGATATGTCGGATACGATATATGCAAGACCACAGGCTAAAAACGAAGCCGGGAACAACGATGACGCAGATATGGCAGAAAATCTGCTAAATGATATGAATCAGACCTCAGAAAACAGGCGAAATGATATGATTGTCACTGCAAGCACCACAACGAGTGATGATTACAAAGCTGCAAAGGATGACGGCTACGATGTCATTGTCACTGAGACCGATAAGATAAAAGCAGTGCTGGCAAAGGCAGGTGTAGATATATCCATATATGGAGATGATCTGAGCATGGAGCAGCTTACAGACATCACGGGAAGCCAGACTGAAGCGGCCATGCTTGTCAATCAGATGAAAGCATATGATATTCCTGCTACAGATGACAATATAAAGGCAGGTACAGATGCCATAGACCGGGCAAAGAGCCTTACAAATATATCCAATGAGACAAAGGCATATCTGGTCAGAAATAACATGAATCCGACGGTTTCCAATGTATACAAGGCTACGTACAGCAGCAGTCAGGTACAAGATTACAGGCAGAAAACCAAAATGACGGAGATATCAGATGAGCTGTTTGAGGAGCTTAAGCCACAGCTTAAACAGATATTAGAGGAAGCTCATATAGACAGTAGTGATGAGAATCTGAATCAGTGCAGATGGCTGATAGATGAAGATATAGCCGTTACACCTGATAATGTGCTGCTTGCGAATCAGGTAGACTGCATCAACGCAGCAAAAGAAAATGTGAGCAGTGATTTTTATGCAAGGGCAGTGACAGAAGCACTGGCAATGGGAAAAAAGGCTACAGATGCCACTATGTCACAAGATGGTCTGACATTTGACATGGCAAAGAAAGCCTGTGATGTATTAGGTGAGGCGACCGCAGATGACATTGTCACATTAGAGTCAGATAACATACCTGTCACGATAGAGAATCTGTCAAAGCTTATAGCTGCAAGAGGCAAGGATAGTGCAGCATCGCAAGCCTCAGCGAATAAAGCTGCGGACAATCAGATTACAGACAGCCGGGAAGCAAGGCTTGTGACAGCTCAAAGAAAGCTTGAGGAAGCGAGACTTTCCATGACAGCAGAAGCCAACCTTTCACTCATAAAAAAAGGAGTTTCAATAGACACAGAGCCTATTGAACGTGTAGTGGAGCTGCTTAAGCAGCAGGAAAATAAATACTACGGAGCGCTGTTTGGTGAGAGCAGTGTAGAGGCATCTGATGATAGGGTACGTATGTACAATAATGTCTGTGATATTTTCAATCAGATGAAGCAGCAGCCGGCGTATGTACTGACCCTGGAATCCGCTGATGACACAGTGTATGAGCTGTATACAGCAGGCAAAGCAATGAAGCAGTCATTAGAAGCAGCAGCCTCAGGATATGAGACTCTTATGACATCACCGCGGGCAGATATGGGAGACAGTATATCAAAAGCATTTCAGAATGTGGATGATATACTTAAAGAGCTTCAGATAGATACATCTGAAAGCAATCGCAGGGCTGTGCGGATACTTGCGTACAACAGTACCGACATCACAGAGGACAATATAAAGCAGATAAAGTCTGTAGATGAGCAGGTGCAGAGAGCATTCAGCGATATGACACCGGCGGTGACGATTGAGATGATAAAAAGAGGCATATCACCGCTTGATATGAGCATGAGTGACATAAGTGACACTGCCAGACGGATAAAATCAGAAAATCCTGACGAAAGGGATGAGAAATTCAGCGAGTTTCTCTGGAAGCTTGAAAAGAAAAATGAAATCTCAGAGGAGGAAAGAGACTCATATATAGGCATATACAGGCTTATTTCACAGGTGGAGCAGTCAGATGGTGCTGTGATAGGCTCACTTGTTAATCAGGGAGCAGATATTACAATGAAAAATCTGCTTACAGCGGTCCGGGTACGAGGAAAGAGTGCCATGGACTATAAGGTGGACGATACCTTTGCCGGAGTGGACAGTGTAAGCAGGGGCATTAAAATTGACTCACAGATAGAAAGCGCATATCATACAAACTGCCTAAGGGATGTGCTTGATACACTTTCACCTGAGAAAATGGAGTTTGTGCAGGATGACAGCTGGCTTGAGATGACTCCGGAGCAGCTAAGGCAGGCTGTATATGAGGCCAACGAGGATAACGCACTGTCAGAGCAATATGCCACGGAGCAGCTAAGACAGTTCAATCAGGCAGTTTCGGCGCCTGAGAACGTATATGCTTTTCTAGAGAAATATGATGTAAAAACAACCGCGGTAAACCTCATGGCTGCGTCACGGCTAATGAAAAATCCGTCAGAGGCAGTAAGAAATCTTTGGGAGCGTGGAGACAGTGCTACGGCAAGGGCTCTTTTGGATGAGACTCTCAGACGGTTTTCTGAGTCGGTCAAAAATCCAAAGGAGCTTGCGCAGGCGCAGGAAACGCTGGCTGATACAGCTGAGCATGTTATGGATTCGATGATTATAGAGGATAGGCACACCGGTTCAATAGACCTCAGACAGATGAAGCTATTATGCAGTCAGCTAAGGATAGCTTCAAATATGTCGAGACAGGAAAACTATATTGTACCAATAGAGACTGCAGACGGGGTCACAGGTATGAAGCTTCGCATAGTAAGAGGCGAGGATAAAAAGGGCATGGTTGACATATTCCTTGAGGATAAAAAATGCGGCAGAGTAGCTGCATATTTTGAGGCAAAGGAAAACTCAGTATCTGCTATGATAGTCACAGACGATGAGCAGACTAAAAAGCTGTTTGAAGACAATATCACTATGTTTGAGGCAGGAATAAGTGATGGTGAACAGCGTGTGCGCATAGATGTGGCACTGGAGCATGATATATCTGCAAAAGAGTCTAAGATGTCAGATATGAAATCGAATACTGAGTCAGATAATGAGACTAAAAAGCAGCTTGATGGCAGTGAAAGTGTCCAGACAACCAGACTATATCACATCGCAGAGCAGTTTATTGTAAATGTCCAGAGGGTGATTGCGCAAGATAGTCTGTGACACCGATATATATTGCATGTGCCAGGTCATCCTGATAGTTTTTGTCAGTAAGAAGAAGTGTCTCAGCAGGATTACTCAAGAATCCACATTCTACGATTACGGTCGGGGATGTGGATTTTTTAAGTATAAAGTATTCTTTATTGGGCTTAATGCTTCGTGGATTTGCGACACAAAGAGAAGTGTTTAAAGCTCCAAGGACAGAGGATGCGAGCTCTTTTCCTGCATCAGAGGCTTCATAATAGAATACCTGTGGACCGCAGCTTGAACTGTCCTCAAAGCTGTTTTGATGGATACTGATGCTGACTGCCACATTGCTTCTAGACATCAGGGCAGTTCTCTTTGTCAGATCATCTGTCTTTGGATGCTTGGAATTATCCGGGGCGAGGTCGCAGTCGGTGGTTCTGGTCATGACAACAGTAAAGCCTCTGTTTTCAAACAGCTGTTTAAGAGCCATTGCAATACTCAGGTTGACATCCTTTTCCATGACGCCGGAGGTGGAAATCTTACCGGGATCACTTCCACCATGTGCTGGTTGTAGTTTACGCAAATTGTGATATGTATTCCCCAGTATATATGGGGAGTTAGAAATGTATTGAGATTAGATAGCCTTTTTCTCCAAGTCCTCACAGTAAACGCTTGAAAATAAATGTTCCAGCTCATTTCCGAAGTTGTATGAGATTTTAAGTTTGCGGTTTTCATAAACTGTTATCTGGTCTATCATTTCCACAATAATATCTCTGTCTAATTCTTCAATGTCTTTCAGTTCCAACAACCGCCTTAACCACGGTGTTTCAAAAACATCTTCTGTTACACTTTCCTTTTTTCTTTTCTTCCAGCGTTTCAATCTGTTTGGAGTAAAGCGTTTCTTTTTGTTGATAGTCCTCTCGATAAGAAAGAAATTCTTCTTTAGAAATCAGTTCGTCTTTGTAATCTTCATAAATTGACTTTTTCAACTTCTTCACTCTTTCAAGCTCTGCTTTTAACTTTGTCAATTCTATGTCTGTTGATTTTCTAATTTTTGTTGCTGTGAAAGATTGTGATTTTACAAGTTCCTGCAAGTTCTCTACATTGCGGATAATCTGCTTTAAATCTCCCAGCACAATATCATTCAATACTTGAAACGGGAGCGTGTGCGGAGTGCAATAATCTTTTCCACTTCTTTTGTAAGTTCCACAATAGAATGAATAGGACTTACTTCCGTCAGCACGTCGCCAGAAATTTTTCATCATTGCCCGACCACAATCGCCACACTTGATAAAACCTGCAAAGATATTTTTATTTGTTTCTAAATCAATATCCCTATGTTTTTTCGTCAGCAGTTTTTGTACCTTATCCCACAGTTGACGGTCTATAATCGGTTCATGTGTATTTTCAACCCTTATCCAGTTTTCTTTCTCAACTGGACGCTGTTTGCTTCTCATACGTTGATGTTTCTTTCCTTGTATCATGTTGCCGATATACATTTCATTTTTCAACATGATATTTACTGTTGAATACGTCCAATAAGAAGTTTTCTCTAAACGATTGCAATTTTTGTAATTTTCGCCGTTGAGCTTTTTATATTCCGACGGACAAAGGATACCCTCTGCATTTAGTATTTTGGCAATGCTTTGTTTCCCTATTCCTTGTGCATACATAGTAAATACTCTTTTTACAACTTCGGACGCATATTCATCAATCACAAGTTTATTTTTATTTGCAGGAGATTTCTTATAACCATAACTTGTAAAAGCTCCGATAAATTCTCCTGCTTTCTGCTTTGATTTTACAGTCGCTTGAATTTTATTAGAAATATCTCTGGCATACTGTTCGTTGAATATATTTTTAATAGGAAGTAACATATCGTATGCCTGCTTCATACTATCAATATTATCTGTTACAGAAATAAAACGAACATTAAGCTCTGGAAATATTCTTTCCAAATATCGCCCCGTATCAATGTAATCTCGTCCGAAACGGGAAAGGTCTTTTACAACAACACAATTTACCTTGTTATCTTCAATGTCAGCAATCATTCTATGAAAGTCTGGTCTATTAAAATTCGTTCCCGTAAAACCGTCATCAATATAAACATCATATAAGATAAAGTCATCATGCTTGTTCACATATTCTGTTAAAAGTTTTCTCTGATTTCCTACACTATCGCTTTCTTCCTTATCTCCGTCCTCTCGTGATAATCTGATATAAATAGCCACGTTAAATAAGCTTGAACCTTTTTGATAAATCATTTTTCCACCTATTCAACTGCCGTACCTATAATAATATCATACAATAAAGTACGGCTTCTTTCCATGATTTTCAAAGGTTTTCCCCTCTTGATATGCGTTTTTAATATGAGATTTCACGATACGGATAAGTAATTCTTCTACAGAAAATTTACATAAAAATTCTCGTTCTACAATATATTGTGCAGGTTTTTTTTTAGTCAATGTATCAGCCCCCTTAATCAACTATCTATTCTCAACATACGCACATAGGCTTATCCAATATGCGTATTTTTCACAATGTTACAGAAGCAAACAGATGGTATTGGAAAGCTTTGTTAGTATCTCAAATATTCCCATTCTTGTGGGCAGAACTGCACCATATCGGTACGGAAAGGTGTGATTTGTTGCAGGAATTTGAAAAGATTTGAAAAAATTTTCGGATACAAAAAAGCCCGCACAAAACATGAATTTTGTGCGAGCTACTGGGATAGTGTATTTAATTGTAGATAGTATGCTGTTAAATCAGATTTGAATATATCGAATTGTACTTAAAGCTTAAAGGCACATTCATCACTCCATTTTTGGTTTGGATGTTTCAATGTAATAAATATGTTCCTTGTTCCACTGTTTTAAACAAAAACAAAATTCGATAACAGCCAAAGCAATATTATATGTATGGGATAGAAAATATAAAAGAGATATTTACACTTTTTTCCTCGTTGATGATTGTATGATAGTATTAGCGGAAGAGCAAGAACCATAATCCACTGATACTGAATTGTAAATATATTCCCTCCTACATCCATAGGAGAAATTCCACCTATTATAGACAATAGATATTCCATACCATGGGAAAGCCCTGTTCCTATTATCGGAATTAATTCCTTGATTTTCCATAAAATAATGGGAACAATATTAGTGGACATAAAAAACATATACACAACAACAAATATCATATACGACAGAATAAGTCTTTTCTTGTTGTCATAAGCTAAATACATTATAATTCCTAAAACAACAAAAATAAGTCCCCCTTCCGTTGTAAACACACTTCCCAAAAGAGCTGGTATCAAATAGAAGCATATTGTTTCCGTATACATATTACTAATTGAACTCAGATAACCACATACTATACATACAATAACTTGATAAGCAATATATAAACTTAGTACTTTTATCCAGGAAACAGCCTTTTGGTTTTTTCTTATTTCTAAGATTTCACATATGCATGCAACGATAAATAATGTTCTAAAGAAATTTAATTCAATTTGTGTACTCATTTGAATAACAGCCATCACAATACTTGCTAAATATAGCCTCAATATATACATCCGCTTAGAACTAGTATACTTTACGCCATTAACAACACCAAAAATAAAAATAGGTGCAGCGATTCGTCCTATCCAATGTAACGGCAAAGACATTGGCAAATCAGGAAAGAAATAAGCTATATGGTCTAAAAACATAGCAATCATAGCTATTATTTTTAACTGAAATATATTCATTAACAATACTCCTTGATTTTATTTTAAAAATATGATATTATAAATTAATTAAAAAAACAAGGTGAAATGAGAAATTTCATGTGTAAGATATCCAAAAAAAATATTTTCGCTTCTTTATTGGCAGTGTCTATGATTTTCACAATGATGTCGACAACTGTTGTTCATGCTCAGTCAGTTAAAGATGGAAGTAATGAGGTAACCGTTACACCAAATGTTGGAGTTTCTTATGTTTCTCCAGAAGAAACTATTGAAACAAGAGGTACATCAAGACCTAGTAAGGTATGGAACATCAAGAGTAAAGGGCAATACGATTTTGCTGGTTCCTCTCATTATCAAAACATGTATACTAATTATAAGTTTACAGGAAAAACGAGTTATAAGGTTTATGTAGAGAACACCGGAGATAATCCAATTACTGTGACAGCTAAAAGGCTTACTAAGACTTATGGCTCTACAAAAATTAGTGCTGGTAAAACTGGTTCTTTTGAGTTTTCTAATATTAAAAGCGATACTGAGTTTTATATTGTTTTTGAAGGAAATGGATACTCATTTAGCGGATATGTAAAATAACTTAAATACAGAAGAGAGTAAACGTTATGCTTGCTCTCTTTTTATATTAGAATCCTCCAGCTGCTACCCCTATGTAGAACAAGCTCATACTGCGATACCTGAGTCGCCTTTGTCTGATTATTAAGAAATTATACGGCAACGCGTGCTTTCACATTGCTTGTCTGTTCTCTCTTAAATTTCTTCTTTTTCTTATATTTTCGTTGTTTTCATCACTTGCGTTATCTACAACCTCCATGCCCCGGGTCAATTACAATAACGGTGGAATTAGTGTTTTTGCCGGTATTTTTTGCAAGAGCACAGACACCTCTTCCGAGGTAGAAGGACAGAATAAAGAGAGCTAAAATAAGACAGTATTTGTTTTTCTTAATAATGTACATATATTTTTTCATATAAGATACCTATAAAAAACCCGATGCACATAGAAGGCATCGGGTGTGTTTGTATATTATATGATTGGCTGATATCATTTATAACCTATAAAAGGTACAGAGTCAGACTGTAGCTGTAAAGGTACGGCCTCTTTCAGTAAGCCTTAAGCAATCAGTCCAGATATTTGATAACAGTATCCCAGACAGATGAATTCTCAAAGCCAAGCTTCCAGAATGCTGCACCGGCGAGCTTATTGTCGTCGACGAGCTTGAGCCTTTTCTCTAAAGATGTACTGTCCTCGAGCCATACCTTGTACAGCTTGTTGGATGCAGACCACTCAGCGTAGTTCTGACCGGATTCCTCATCAAGAGCAGCAGTGGCATTGTTTGTGGCAAGCTGTGCTGCAGCTGCGTCCATACTATATACCTGTGAGGCAACAGTGTACTTTGACTGATCCTCGGTATCGGTTACGGCATCATCGTCCTCCTTTGGAGTGAGCTCCCATATTCTGGTATAAAAAGGCATGCCGAGAATAATCTGGTCAGCGGGAACCTCCTTCAGAGTGGATTCAACACCCTCAGTTACCCACGGAATGGAAGAAACTGAGCCGGCATCAGAGCCCTTATAGTGTTCATCGTATCCCATAATCACAATATAATCGGCAAAGTTTGCCATATCAGAGCGATTGAAGAACTTGTTGAAGCTGGCAGGTACTGTGACATCAACTGAAAGTGATATACCGTTATTGTGACACTTTATGGCGAGCTCTCTGATAAACTCGATGTAAGAGTCTCCATATGCTGCTTCTGTGATATTTTCAAAGTCAATATTTACACCATCAAGCTCATAGTTAAATGCAGCCGACATAATCTGATTGATCAGGGTAGTTCTCGTGGATGTATGTGTGAGCACATATGCTGCATCTACATCAGTATTTTCAAAGTTGCTGAACAGTCCCCATACTTCGATGCCCTGGGAATGGCAGTAGCTGACATAATCCTTGCTTGCTATATCTGCCAGATTACCATTGTTGTCATTTAAATAAAACCAAGTTGGTGACATTACATTTATGCCCTTGGTTGATGAAATTACCTGGGGCACTTTACTGTTTGCTGACTGGCTTGTTACCTGATTCCAGGCAAGACAGATATCCTTATCCTTCTTGATATGCGTAAAGGTCTCTTCCTCATAGTCAGGATTCGTAAGCTTAGTTTTTTTGCTCTCGGACAGAGCCTTGCGCTTTATATATCCAATAACACCATCCTCAGTGGCAACCTTGTCCCATTTGTCACCGGAATCAAGAATAGTAATCTTATCATCCTTTTTCACCTCTTTTAGAATAGGGCTCTTTATGCCGCCCTTCACGCGGACCTGGGTAGACTTGCTGACAGTTGCACTGTCTATTTCATCCCATTTGCTTGTGATGACGATGCGTGCCGGGTCATCATATGACTTAAAGGTGATATTGGAGTACTGTTTTACATAGTCTAAAGCGATAAGCGCAGAGTCAGAGGTGGCTTTTACAATCGGATAGCCAAAGTCATTGGTCTGCTTGGTGACACTGTAGCTATTGCTGTCAGCCGCCGCTGAGATGATATCAGATGCGGTTGTGTAAAGAAGCACATTCTCATTTGCATCCCAGTAAAATCTGGAATTTAATGAGTCGTGAACAAATTTGTAATCAACGTATATTTTTTTATCTATTATTTTAGCCTTGTAATCGGATAGCTCATTATCTACAATGAGAGCAACCTCATCATCAGAAGAGATATTGAAATACTCTTTAAGATCCTCTGTCTTTTTCGTAGGGGTGTATTTATTGATAAGAGCAGTTATACCCATTATTATTACAACGAGGATAATAAGTCCGGTTACTATAAGTGCAGGCAATAATTTCTTTTTCATGTGTAAAAATCCTTTCCTATTATTTGGTGCCTAAATTGCTTAAGCTAATTATACCATTGTGAAAAAGCATATTCAAATAATATGAAATAAATTTGTAATAAATTAAGAAATTTGTTTATGCATTTTGGCGCGGAAGGAGCAAAAGCTTCCCCCCGCGCACATAGCTTTTCTTTTTAAAATATGTCTTTTGGTTGTCTTTTTGCATTTAAACGGGGTAAAGGACCAAAAATATGCTGACATCGATTTCTGAAGAGTAATAAAAATGATATTAATCGGTAATGAATGATTTTTTATAGAAATTGATATTTCCGGAGCTTTCCACACCCAATTTAATTGCTGATTTTTAGTTTCGTTTAATTTGATAAAATATCTGTAAAAATTCCAATATATAAATATAGTTTATTCTTCTATAAAAAAACCTCCGTCTATATATAATGATTATGAGTAAAAACTGACAAGTAACAAATGGCCCTATGTCATGAAGCGCTCTGTGGCATTAAAAGTATAAACCCTCCGAAAGCTTCGGACATAAAATTGATAAACAGCTGGTTAAAGATGTCATTTTGCATCGTGATATTAATTCCTTTCTGATATCTTATCCAGAGTGCCAAACAGGCTGGTATTGATGAGGAACGGGTCCTCTAAGTAAGGAAAGCCTACCACCGGATACTTAAAATGTTTATGGTTAATTGTCTTTTTCTTTTCCACGAGATTAAACAATATTTTTACGCTTTCTGAATCAGTTATTTTGTTTGAATTGAATAGCTCGATAATTCTGTTAAAAGCGCCCCGGTTCCATTTACTTATTGTACACACAGCGATTCTTACGTCACACCTCATAAATTCCTTTAAGGTGTTTGGATTAAGTATGCCGAAATCAATAATCACACGCTCGTATCTCATGTTTAAAATCTCAGTTAGTGTGGACATGACTGCGTGAGGAAAGAAATCTACATTCTTATAAGTAAAAACCTTTTCGTCTGCTGTCTTTGACAGTGAAAGAATTTCGTGTGTACCATTCAGCTCAACATAGGCGGTTCTATACATGCATTTATTGCTCATATAATTACAAAGAGCAAGGCTTATATGTGTTGTGCCTACATTGTGAACGCTGCCACAGACCCCAACTAACTGTGGTGCAGAATGGACTTTCTTAAATATCCTTTTAAAGTGTCTGATAGTGATGTTCCTCCCTTTAGTTCTAACAGCTTTTGAATCAGCGTTTCCTTTTGAACTAAGCTCTTAAACATATCGCTGTCATAAGGAAAGTGATAAACACTGCAATTAAGTAGTGCCGCAATCGCGGAGGCATCTTGTCTGCTGCACATATTACATATAACACTCAGGGAAGCTGTCATTTTTTTGATAATAGAATGATTCCTGTAGATATCATTCAGGTGCCAAAAGCTGCCGTTACATACATATAATACGAGATCCATGTCATATATTTTCTCGTTGCACACATCAGTGCCAAGGTCGTATATCTGTATAGCATCCTTTGGAATATTAAACTGTATACCGTCACTGTAGTCGGGTATGCCCTGAAAGCTTTTGTAATAATAATATCCGTTTTTCTGCTTAAAAATCTGCAGTCCGTCGTGATTACCATGGCAAAGTACGCTTTTTGCTGAGTCTATATAGATACCATGATATCCAAGGATATTGAGTTCGCAGGTGAGTGAAACGGCCACGTGGGTGGAGCCGCAGCCTCTGTGACTGCCTAAAACTGCTATTTTGTGTATGAGATGTGGCTGACCGGTTAATTTTTGAATTTCTTGTATTTCCTGATATAGCTCTGCGACAGTCACGTAACGCAGTGATGCATCAGATGTTGTTGCTTTTTGGATAATATGCTGAAACTTATGGGAAAAGCTGTCTGGGGTAAAGGTCAGTATATACTGCAGAAGCTGACCTAAGCTGTAAATGTCTGCCGCCGGTGTAATTGTATCCTCGGTAAAGCATTCGGGGGCAGAGAATTCTATATTCCCATAGTGATTGAAGTTATTTCCCTTTCGGGTAACATATGCCGATACGCCAAAATCGATAAGCTTAAGCTTATTGTGGCATACTATAATATGCTCCGGTTTAAGGTCCCTGTAAATAATGGGAGTAGATATCTGTGTATGCAGATAGATAAAAACATTGCATAATTGTTCACAAATATTAAAAAATAAACCTGGGGAAATTAACTGCTGATGAAGCAAAAATGAATCTAATGTCTCGCCGTCGATATATTCCTCGACGATATAATAAAAAGCATTGTCCTCTTCGAAGTCAAATATACGTGGTATAGACGGATGCTCAAGAGACTTGAGTAGTCTTGCTTCTGATAATGCGGATTCGGCGAAAGCAGAAGCTTTAGGAACTTTCTTTAGAGCTCTCTCCTGATCCATAGATATGTGTCTGACAAGCGTAACGCTACCGGAGCTGCCGGTTCCGAGATCTTTAATCATCTCATATTTGTCAAACAAAGAATGATTTGTATTTTTCATACGCTCCTTTTGGGTCGAGCGCACATCTCATGGATAACTTATAACATACCTGTAAAATAATTGCAACACTTTTTTTATTTTTTTTTAATAGGCCTCGCGCTTTACAATATGACAGGTGTTTATTATAATAGTTTTACGATTTACACGGATATTTTCGGAAAAGGATGTGAAAAATATGAAAATTGAGAAGGTAAATGATAATCAGATCCGCTGTACTCTTACCAGAGAGGATCTTGAGGACAGACATATAAAAATAAGCGAACTGGCATATGGATCAGCGAAGGCGAAAAGCCTTTTTAAAGATATGGTAGAGCAGGCCAATTATGAGTTTGGCTTTGAAACCAATGATATTCCACTCATGGTGGAGGCAATTCCGCTGCCATCAGAGTCTATAGTGCTTATCATCACAAAGGTTGAATATCCGGATGAGCTTGACACCAGATTTTCAAAGTTTTCAGAGGCAGATGACGACTTTACGGACTTAGGAAATGCAGGACAGCCTCCGGTGATAAAGGGAGCTGCTGATATTTTGGAGCTGTTTGAGCGTATCAAGAAGGAAAATGAGAAGACAGCTGATAGTGAGCAGAGCACTGATGATATTACAGAAGAACAGGCTGAGGCTGACGTAGTCAAGCTGTTTGTTTTTGATAAATTTGATGATGTGCGCAGGATTTCGCATGTGCTTGACGGCTTTTACAGCGGCAGAAATGACTTATACAGGGATGCTTCAAGCAATAAGTACTATCTTGTGGCTCACAAGAGTGAGCATACTCCGAAGGAATTCAACAAAGTGTGCAATATTATTTCAGAGTACGCATATCAGAAGAACTATGTGCCTGCCAATGAAGCATTTTTCAAGGAGCATGGTAATGTGATTATTGAAGAAGCTGCCATCCAGACGCTGGCAGTACTTTAACAGAATATTGATTGCAAATAAAAGACGGCCTGCATAAGCAAGCCGTCTTTTCGTAAATTAACCGAGGTCGTGATCGATGAATGTGTTGATTTCAACGACAAGATCATCCGGGTCAAGTCCGTGAACCATAGCAGCCTCTTCGATTGTCTCCATCTGTGATGATGGGCATCCGAGACAGTGCATGCCGATATTTAAAAGTAATGGTGCCACGTTCTGGTCAATCTGAAGAAGATCACCAATCATAGTGTCCTTAGTAACTCTAGCCATTATTGTTTCCTCCTATTAGTCTTTTAATGTGCCTATTATAATACGATTTGCATTTAATTGCAAATTATACTATAAAGATTTTTTTTGAGTAGTTCGATATACTTATTAGACAACGGAATGTTAATACTACAGCAAGGATGCCTGAGAAATTATCAGGAAAGGAAAACACATGAAAATAAACAGGAATATGAGTGCTGTCAGGGCAAATAAGCAGCTCCTCGGTACAGAAAACAGATTATCAAAGTCTATGAAAAGGCTTTCAAGCGGCTACAAGATAAATTCAGCAGAGGACAATCCGGCAGGAATGGCTATCTCCAACAAGATGAAGGCGCAGATAGAAGCGCTTGACCAGGCAAAATCAAATTCGTCAGATGCGCAGAATGTCATGAAAATAGCAGACGGAGCACTTGGTGAGGTAAGCAGCATGCTCCAGAGAATCAGGGAGCTTGCGGTTCAGGGCGCTTCAGATACATATTCTGAGAATGATAAAAAGGCTTTGCAGTCAGAGATAGATGAGCTCACCAAGGAGGTGGACCGTATATCGGGCGATACGGAGTACAATACAAAGTCACTGCTCGATGGTTCGAGTGATACACGCGTCTATGTAAGGCAGAAGGATGCAAACGGCAATATGACTCAGGTGAACAGCTATATTACAGAATCAATTTCTCAGACAATGTGGCATCAGATAAATATGAGCTTACAGTAAATTCGCTCGCAACACAGGCAACAGGAAGTCTCGCGTCTGCCACAAAGCCAGACGCAGAGGGAACGATTTCCATAAACGGTGTAAGTGTGGCTGTGAAGGCAGATATGACTCAGGATGAGTATATTCAGGCGTTGCAGAAGGCAGCGACCACAGCCGGTACTACTATGCAGGTGAATGGTGATAGCATCAGCTTTTTATCAAATGAGTATGGCAGCGACAGCACAGTAAATATATCTCTTTCTTCATCGCTTAAGGCTCTGGCAGGTGCAGGCTATGAGAATGCTGACGATGGAAGTGGAAATATGCAGCTCAAAAGTAACGGTAAGGATGCCGTGGTTACAGGCGGAGAAAATCTGTCGGACAAGACAATAAGAGCCGACGGTAACCGTGTATATGTGGTAGGAAACAGTGGATTTTCAATGGATTTTCTACTGAGCAGTGATATGGATATGACAGCGGGAAGCAGCAATCTGCAGATAGATATTTCAGATATCGGAAATATGGCTGTGCAGATTGGTGCAAACGAGGGCCAGGAGATGAAAATCAGGATACCGGAGGTATCATCGCAGACACTTTATCTGGATACGGTAGATGTGACTGTAAAGGGTGGTGCAGACAAGGCAATGTCCACACTTGATGAGGCGATAGAGTATGTCTCAGGTGTGCGGTCAAGGATAGGAGCCTTCCAAAACCGTCTGGAATCTGCTGAGAGCAGTCTTTCTGAGACTTCTGAGAACATGACCGGTGCATATTCCAATATCATGGATACCGACATGGCAACCGAGATGACGGAATACGCAGCACAGAATATTCTCGATCAGGCCGGAATCTCAGTGCTGTCTCAGGCAAATGACCTGCCACAGCAGGTACTTTCATTATTGTCGAGGTAATAAGCAATGAAAAATGAATTGAAGCAGGAGCTCACCAGAAGACTTTGTGCGTGCAACAATGGCGGACTCGTGCTTGTTATGTATGATATATATTTTGGTTTTTCAGATGATGTAAAAAATGCCCTCATGTCAGAGGACAGGGAAGCCTTGAGAAAGGGCGTGTCGGATGTACAGGCGGCACTTGATGAGCTGATGGGGGCACTTGACTTTAAGTATCCTCTCGCAGGACAGCTTTATCCACTGTACTCATACTGCAAGAGGCTTTTTTCCACAGTGCTTTACTCACTTGATGTGTCGGTGGTGGATGAGGCCGATGTCATTATGAAAAAGCTCAGAAACAGCTTTGAAACAGCAGCTGCCGATGACAAATCGGCTCCGCTTATGGACAATGCGCAGAAGGTCTATGCGGGCATGACCTATGGAAAGGGCAGGCTCACAGAGAGCTTTATAAACGATGATAACAGGGGCTTCCTTGCGTAGGAGGCCTCTTTTTTAGTTCATTAAACCTCATTAAGTCGCTTGGCACAGTTTAATAGAAATTTATACCGCATGGAAACAGCCTTGGCCTGATAGATGTAGTAGTCAATTAAATCGGGCTCAACCACATTTTCCAGGTTAGTGTATACAATTTGAAGTTCATCTGTTGTTTTCTTGATGTCATCCTGTAAGGTCTTGTAACCGTCATTTACAGGCGTTTCTTTAAATAATTTCATGAATTCCTCCAACAAAATAAGTCTTAATACAAGTATAAGCAAAAGAGTTTCTTCTATTCACAGATTTTGTAAAAAGTGTTTTTGACATGTGAAAAACCAGTAAAATCAAGGTTTTGACTGTGGATTAATGTGTTGGGTTTAGCTGCATTTTGTGGATAACTAACAAAAAGTATTTATTTTAAAAAAAGCTATAGACAAAATCGGGATTGCGTTGTTATAATTCGTCTCACGAAAGGAGAGGTGATGAAAATACAGTGATTGTGAAATTAATATCACACCTCATGCTGTATATACTGCTTACAGTAGCAGCAATTGGGGATTTCAAAAATTATAGAATCAGTAACCGGCTGATTCTGACGGGACTTGGTTGTGCGTTTCTATTTCGCTTAGTGGGGGGCAAGGTAGCGAGCATCATCTGGTTTCTTCCAGATATAGTTTTTCCGGTTGTCATTTTATATTTCTTATATCTTTCAGGCATTTTAGGAGCCGGGGATATCAAGTTATTTTCAGTAGTATGTGCATTTACAAATTTAAAATTTACCGCCTTGTGCATAGCAGCCGCTTTTGTGGCGGCAGCGGGATATGGTCTCATAAGTATGGTGCTTAAAAAGGAGCTCTTTGTGCGTATGAGGGATGGATTTTTATACTTAAACGGTATACTGTGTGGCAGATTTATGCGGTACCGCGGACAGGGGAAAGCTGTTAGTTTCGCGGTATACGTGCTTTTGGGAACAGCCATGGCAGATATATGGGTTTACGGCATGAGGTGATGGAAGGAGGGTTAAAGTACCATAGATGAAAAAAATCAGACTAGGAATTTATATTGAGGATTCAGAATATGGCGACAGACTGACATGCTATTTCATGAATCATTATAAGGATCAGCTGGAGATACATATGTATACCATGAAAGATCAGCTGGAACACTTAGAGGGCGAGATAGATATCATGCTTTCAAGTGAGCTTGATCAGTGGAATAACAAGTATATCCCACTGATACAGATTGTTGAGGAAACACCTATTGAGAGTGAGGAGGGTATATACTTTGTGGAAAAATATCAGGAAGTAAACCGCATAGTGGAAGAGATTTTAAAACATGTGGGCGGTGAGGTGAGAGACCTCACGAGTGAGGGATCTTTGATAGGTCAGACGAGGCTTATAAGCGTGTATTCACTTGCTGATAATCAGTACCAGATGCCTTTTGCGATGACTTTGTCCTCTATTTTGAGTGAGAATGAAAAGGTACTGCTTATGGATTTTCAGGAGAATAGTGGATTATCGCGGATGCTTGAGCAGAGTGTGGAGCATAATCTGGACGAGCTATTGGTGATGGCCGAATCCGGACGATACTCGACCAACAGGATAAACAGCTGTATCGGAAGAAAGCATAAGCTGGATTATGTATATCCGATTGAAAATACAGAGTGTCTGTGTGAAATAAATACGGTAATATGCAACAATCTGCTTCAGATGCTTGGCAAGGAAATGCACTATGACTGCATAGTTCTCAATATGGGAACAAGATTTAAGGGCTTTTTTGATATTCTTGACAGATGCAGTGATATCTACCTGGTACAGAAAAAAGGCGGAATCAGCCAGTGGAGAGAGTACGAGTTTACAGAGGAGCTGATTGAAAGAGGCTTAAGCAATGTAGTTGAGAGGATTAAGCTGATTGAGCCTCCGGTCATCACGACACCGGTATCTACATGTGATAAGCTTGTAGAGCTGTGGAAGTGGAATGAGTTTGGAGATGTCATAAGAAACATGACTCGGGGTATTTCGTGTGCTGGATGATTTTGGACAGAGAATAAGAGATATTATACTTTCTGAAATGGATTTGTCCAGAGAGCTGAGTGATGAGGAAATATGTGATTTAATCGGAAGCGTGGTTTCAAGAGAGGCACGCGACAGACCAATGACTATAAAGGATAGAGCGGAGCTTGAGCGCACCATATTCAACTCTCTGCGTAAGCTTGATGTGCTGCAGGAGCTGGTGGATGACAGGGATGTGACTGAAATTATGGTAAACGGTCCCAATGATATATTCTATGAAAAAGCCGGAAGAATCCAAAAGTTCAAGGGTCATTTTTCATCGGAAGAGAAGCTGGAGGATGTGATACAGCAGATTGTGGGACGCCATAACAGGGTTGTAAATCAGGCATCACCGATAGTTGATACCAGGCTTAGTGACGGCTCCAGGGTAAATATAGTGCTAAACCCCATATCTATAGGAGGCTCGGCTGTATCAATCAGAAAGTTTCCGGAGCATCCTATGAGCATGGAGAGGCTTGTTGAGATAGAAGCTCTCTCGCCGGAGGTGGCAAGGCTTCTACAGATACTGACGCAGGCCAAATACAATATATTTATTTCCGGTGGTACAGGCTCCGGAAAAACGACCTTCCTGAATGCTCTGTCACAATATATTCCTGATGATGAGAGAATTATTACAATTGAAGATTCAGCGGAGCTGCAGCTTCTGGGAGCTAAAAATATAGTAAGGCTTGAGACCAGAAATGCAAATACCGATGGGGTTACTCCAATTACAATAAGAGATCTTATCAGGACGGCTCTTCGTATGAGACCGGACAGGATAATAGTGGGCGAGTGCAGAGGTGCAGAGGCGCTTGACATGCTTCAGGCTATGAATACAGGACATGACGGCTCGTTGTCCACCGGCCATGCCAATTCACCACATGATATCATTTCAAGAATTGAGACTATGGTGCTTCAAGGTCAGGATTTCCCACTCAATGCGATACGGCAGCAGATAGCATCCGGAATAGATATCATTGTCCAGCTTGGCAGGCTGAGGGATAAAAGCAGGAGAGTCCTTGAGATATCAGAGGTGGATGGATTTATGGATGGTGAAATTGTGCTGCATACGCTGTATCGTTTTGAGGAAACCGCTGTTTTGGACAGTGGGAGGATACAGGGCTTTTTAAAGAAAGAAGGGACACTTTGTCACACCGACAAGCTTATGGCAGCAGGGCTTAGTGTATAGGCTGTTATGTGGCATTTAAAGTAAGAAAGGCTGTAGCTGTCAGTATAGGAATATATGTTACTGAACAGTTATGAAGGGTTTGATTATATGGATTACAGCAGATATTCCATGTCCACAAAGGATTGGGGGATTGTTTTCATAAAAAGTATGGCTGCCACAGTGATTATCGCATATTTGTTTTATGACAGTCCTATTGTTGTTATTGCTTTTCCGGCAGTGTTTGCGTATTGTGCAAAGCTGTTCAGGCAGGAGGGTGTCAGAAGACAAAAGGAAAAACTAAATGAAGAGTTTATGAATGTACTTAAGGTATTGAGCTCGAATATGCTGGCCGGATACTCTGTGGAGAATGCATGGCAGGAGGCTGAAAAAGAGATGGAGCTCATGTATGGGAATGATTCGCTTATGCTGTCTGAGATACAGGAGATGAACAGGCAGATAAAGATGAATCAGACATTTGAGGCGGTGCTGTCAGAATTTGCTCATAGAAGCGGTCTGGAGGATATAGTCAATTTTTCTGATATTTTCTCATTTGCAAAGAGAAGCGGCGGCAGATTTGTGGATATCATAGAGTCTACCACTTACAGGATGTGGACAAAGTATGATACCAACCGACAGATAGAGGTTGCGGTTTCTGCCAAAAGACTTGAGCAAAAGACTATGAACTATATTCCGATATTTCTTTTGGCATTTTTAAAGCTGTCTTCAAGAGACTATATGTCTGCACTATATGGAAACCTGATCGGGGTAATCTTTATGAGTACCTGTCTTTTAGCCTATGCAGGGGCAATTAAACTGGCAAAGAAATTTTTACAGGTAGGAATAGGCATATGACGGGAGGAAAGAGGCTTAGAATAGCAGCATTATTTGTTATAGTTTTAGTTTTTGCTTTTATCATGGACATGTCGTCAAATGCTATAACTGATAATACACTTATACGCAATGATACAGGTGACGGAGATGCAGTATATGACCTGGTGCTAAATGCGGATGGACTCGATGAGGATTACAGCTATCAGCTGAAGGTTAGGGAGGAGCAGCCTTCGGAGAAACAGGCGAATGAGCTGTTTACACAGGCAAAAAAAGAGATAGACGACAGCTTTTGTGAAGAGAATCAGAGTGTGGAACAGGTCAGAGGGCATGTGATTATGAAGGATGCATATGCATCGGGAGCTGTGGAGGCAGAGTGGACACTGAGTGACTATGATGTGGTTGATATTAATGGAGATGTGAACCAGGATGCATTTGAGGAGGCTGATGATGAACAGGGAAAGCTGATTAGCGCAAGTGTTGAGCTTTCCTGTGGCGAACACAGACAGCTGTATGATTTCTCATTTGTGGTATTTCCGGATGAACTGGACGCGGGCGAGCGCCTCATAAAGGGTATCAACAGACATATTGACAGTGAAATGTCAAAGACTGGGACTAAAAAGCTCACACTGCCGGATGAAGTAGATGGAGTAAAGCTTAGCTGGTCGCAGGAAAAAAGCAATACTGCAGCTAAAGTAGCCATGCTTGAAGTTGTTGTTATAGTTCTTCTGGTGCTTGAGAAAAAGGAAAAAAAGAAGACGGCGCAGAAGGAGAGAAATATACAACTGCAGCTCGAATATCCGGAGATAGTCAGCAAAATGGCTGTTTTGATGGGTTCAGGAATGACTGTGGAGCAGGCATGGAATAGGATTACCGCCCGTTATCTTGATGAGCGGAAAAATAATGATAAGAATATTATGCCCGCTTATGAGGAAATGCTTGTGACGGAGAGAGAAATCTCAGATGGCGTGACAGGCAGAAAAGCATACGCAGATTTTGCGGAAAGAGTAAAGCTGCCATGCTATCAGAAGTTTGTACGCATTATTTTACAGAGTATTCACAAAGGAAGTAAGGGTGTATGTGAAATGCTCGAGAAGGAATCGGAGGATGCATTTGATGAGAGGAGGCTTTTAGCCTTAAAGTTAGGTGAAGAGGCCGGCACCAAAATGCTTATGCCGATGATGATTATGATGGCTATAGTCATAGCAATAGTAATAGCACCCGCAATCATTGATTTTAAGATATAGAAAGGAAAAATTATGTTAGGATTTAAGAATTTTTTATTAGATGAGGATGGCGCAGGAGTAGTGGAAATGATACTGATAATTGTCGTGTTAATCGGTCTGGTGCTGATTTTTAAGAAGCAGCTTACGACGCTTGTAAACAATATCTTTCAGACAATCTCAAGAGAGGCTGGTAAAGTGTGAGAGGCAGTATAACGATATTTGCCACAATGCTTCTCATGCTGGTGTCACAGTTTCTGTTTACTGTATTGGAAGCCGGAAGGAATCTGACACTTACCAATATAGCATGCATGAATTCAGAGGCTGTAGCAGAGTCAGTTTTTGCGCAGTATTGCAGACCCTTGTGGGATGAATACCATCTGTTAGCGTATGACGCCGGAAGTGACGCAATGGGCAATGTGGATATCGAAAATGTCAAGTCGTATATGAAGCAGCTTACGATTGACAATTTTAAGATAAGCGATTCAGGAGCTTTTGCCGGGGGTACTATTGTAAACGGCACCAGTATGCTAAGGTTGTCAATGGATGAGCTCGAATCCATGAAATATGTGCTCATGACGGATGATGGTGGTGATGTGTATACAAATGCGGTTGTCTCATATATGAAGAAAAATATTGGTTATGAGACAGTCAAAAATCTTTACAGTCAGTATAGCTCATTGAATGAAAACAAGTCTGCGGGTGAGTATGATGACAGTAAAATAGATAGTGCGTTAAAAGCCTTAAAGGATAATGCAGCTCATGAAGGCGGAGGCAAAAGCATAGCGAGGTCGTCACCGCCAAGAGCTTACAGTGCTCCTTCATCGGTTTCGAAAGCAAAGCAGACGTCAGAAAGTAAGGCAGAAAGCACAGAAGGCGGTAATGCAATAGAAAATCCGCTGGTCAAGGTGCAGAAAGTAAAGGCATCAGGCATATTATCGCAGGTGGTTGATGAGAGCACGGTGTCAGGAAACAGTATTGATACATCAGCCAGAGTGTCCGGGCGAAGTCTGCATAAAGGAACAGGGGGCTGGTCCGAAAGTAGTGATGATTGGTATGCGAAAGTACTTATGCAGCAGTATATTCTGACATATATGAGCTGTTACACTGATACAAATCCCAATCATGCCCTTAACTATGAGGTGGAGTACATCATAGGAGGCAGAGCGAGTGATAAGGATAATCTGAAGATCGTTATAGCAGAAATACTGGCTCTGCGTGCGGCTGCCAATATGGCATACCTGGCAGGAAGCGCATCAAAGCAGGCACAGGCGATGGCTCTTGCTGCAATTATCGGTGGAATTACTCTGACACCGGAGGTAATTGAAGGGGTGGAAAAGGGAATTCTGGCGGCCTGGGCATTCTGTGAAAGTGTGCTGGATTTAAGGGCACTTTTGGATGGGGATAAGATTCCACTGATAAAAAGTGATACGTCATGGACATCGAGTCTGTATGGCATGACAAGCATGCTCACAGGGCAGGTGAAGGCAAAAAGCTCAAATGAAGGAATAGGCTACAAATCATATCTGGGTATGCTGCTTTTTACAAAGAGCATGAAAAATATAGCGTATCGCTCGATGGATGTGCAGGAGGCTACAGTGCGTATGACCGGTGCGCATGAAAGCTTTAGGATGGACAATGCAATCTGTGAGCTTAGTACAGATGTAAGCTACAAATATCATGGCATATTTTTATGCTTTGTGAATCTGTTAGATGGGGCAGATAACGAGTATACCATTAAAAATAAGGCAAAGTATTCCTATTATGGACGATGACGAAATAAGAAAGGCAGGTGTATGAAGGTGTCTTTTGTTAATAAAGTAAAGTTCCACATAAAAAAACTTTATAGAAAGGCCAAACTCCCAGGCGATGATAGTTCTCAAAAGATGCCCTCATGCACCTGCCTGAAAGCGTCATATACACTTGAGGCTGCGGTAATATTTCCGCTTGTAGCAGGCTTTTTTGTATTTATACTTTTTTTCTTCAGGGTGGTTCAGGTGGAGTCGCAGGTGAAGGCTGCTCTGTATTATTCATCCAGGATGAGTGCATTAGCGAGCAGTGCAAACGATTCGTCAGTTGTATCAGTGGCCACTGCAGAGGTACTATTCAGGAGCCAAATATCTGACTCGAAGCACATTGATACATACGTGAGTGGTGGAAAGTATGGAGTGTCACTGCTTGGCTCGAGTATGGGTGGTGATGATGTCTCGCTTAAGGCAAAGTATAAGGTTAAGCTTCCGGTGAGCTTTTTTACTGTGGACGGAATATGGATAGAGGATTATAGCAACAGCAGGAAATGGACAGGAAAAAATCCCGGCGAAAAAACGGACCCATATGTATTTTACACTGACTATGGCAGTGTTTATCACCTGTCCGAGCAATGCAATTACCTGGATCTGAGCATAAAGAGCATCAAATGGTCACAGGTGGGGGCAAGCAGAAATAAAGATGGTAGGAAATACCACGCATGTTACTGTGCCGCGGATAAAAAAACAGAAGGTTCAACGGTATTTATAACAGATTATGGCATGAACTATCACGGAAAGCTTGGATGCAGTAAGCTTAAGCGGACAGTACACAAGGTGCATAAGTCGGAGGTAGATGGCAAAAATCTGTGCAGTAAATGTAAAGGAGAAGGAACATGATACAGCTTATCATTTTACTTGGAATAATCAGTATAATTGACTTTTCAACCAAAAAGATACCGGTAGTTGTATTGGTAGTAATGGGGATTGTAGGTATTGCAAGCTCTTTTTATGCAAAACAGTCAATTATATCAGTGGCTGTTGCCCTGATTCCCGGTATAGTGCTTATGGCAGCTGCATTTCTTACAGGAGAGCAGATAGGCTATGGAGATGCTGCTGTTGTGACGCTTATGGGATTGTTTGTGACAGCTGACATAGTGTGCAGCACTATGGTGATGGGACTGACAATAGCAGGAATAATCTCTGTTATTTTAATTGCATTAGGCAGGGCTGGAAGAAAGAAGCAGATTGCATTTACACCATTTCTACTGCTGGGATATGGATTGACGGAGGTATTTATGTGACTGAAAATAAATTAAATGTAGATTTATCTTATGGGCTAAAAGGCAGTTATACAGTGGAAGGGACGATTATTATACCTATATTTATTGTTATGCTTGCGATAGTGATGAAGATGGGACTTGTGCTGTATAACGAAATGAAAGCAGACAGCTCTTATGAGTATGCTACTGATATGTGGCTGGTGGATGATTTCTATAATTATCAGGTTTTGAAAGAGGTAGTAAATGAATTCTAATGAAATAGTATATGAGAGAAAGATGACAGGCAGCTTTATGAAGCTGCGTTGTGACGAGGTGAGGCCGTTAGATGAAAAGATATTGCTGAAAAACAATATTCCGGGCTTTCTGCCTATGGAGAAGTGTTATGTGAATAATGAAGGGCAGTACTGGTATGATATATCCGGAGTCCAGTCTTTGGAAATGCGCTGCCAGTATAATGATATAAAGCTTGAGTTTCTTGAAAAGCTTGTGGTGAGTATCTGTAACAAGATGGAGCTTTTGGAGAATCATCTTGTTAGCGTAGAATCTCTGGTGCTTGATCCTCAGCTAATACACATAAAAGGGGTAAATCAGGATGAGGAAATATATTTTACAGCATACCCGGCACAGATGAGGACCATTTGCAATACATTCCAGCATTTGATGGAGTATATGCTCACAAAACTTGACCACAGTGATGCTGAAGCGATACATATAGCATATGGCATATACGAGAAAACCATAAATGGCAATTACAGTATCGCTGATATTAGAAATGCCATAATCGAGGAGCGACAGAAAAAGGTGGCAGAAAAGCCGGTGGAGGAGGTGGTTGCGCCGATTTCACAGCCACAGGTCAGAGTAGAGGAGCCTAAGGAGCAGATAAAGCCTACACTGTACGATAAGCTTCGGGTGTATCTGCTGGAGCAGCTGGATATCAGGCTGCCGGAGCGAAAGAAGCAGTCGTCAGTGATAGAAAAGCCTAAAAAACCGGACATAAACAGAAAATGGTTTAAAAAAGAAAAACGAAAAGAAAATCGTGAAAAGGTAGATGACACCATGCTTATACACCCAAGCCCAGAGACTGCACCGGAGCCTGTACCGCGTCAGATACACCCCACAGTATGTCTGAGCGATTACAGGGAGCACCCACAGGGCATGCTTTTGTATGAGGGCATGGAAAACCGCAGTAATATAATAATAGACAAAGATTGTACGCGTATTGGTCAGGGTGATGAGGCCGATGCAGTAATAGGCAAGGATACAATAAGTCATTTTCATGCAGTTATAAACAGGGAAAACCAGGAATTTTATCTGGAGGATTTAAACTCCACAAATGGAACCTTTGTGAATAATGAGGTGCTTGCGTACAAGCAGAAGAAGCAGCTCAAGTCAAATGATATCATCAGATTTGCCGATGTTAAGTACCGGTTTGTATAATTGTTGCAAATAAGCTCCTTAAAATTTATAATAAGAAAAAAGTATTTAACAGGAAAATTAAGGAGACCCCACAGATTTGCAGAATATAAAAAGAGCTATGATAAACCATATATGACAATTGGCATAATAGTGGTAAATATAATAGTTTTTGTGCTGATGAGTTTATCAGGCAGCACACTTGATGCACAGTATATGGCTGCCCACGGAGCCATGTACCCTGAGTATATAAAGGATGGCCAGTATTGGAGGCTGCTCACTTCTATGTTTATGCATTTTGGATTGATGCATATACTTAACAATATGGTGGTTTTAGGCGCTGTCGGTCAGATAGTCGAGAAGGCTATGGGGCATGTGAAGCTTCTGATTACATTTCTTGTGTCAGGCATATGTGGAAGTGTATTATCGTACATCGTTATGCTTTATAATAATGACTTTGCGGTATCGGCAGGCGCCTCCGGGGCGATATTTGGTCTGGTGGGAGCACTTGTGTGGATAGTTATAGCAAACAGAGGCTTTTATGAGGGCATCAGCAGACAGCAGGCTGTATTTATGGTTATACTCATGATATACTATGGAGTTTCAACGCAGGGAGTGGACAATTGGGCTCATGGAGGCGGACTTGCAGGCGGATTTGTTATTTCAATTGTTTTATATCGCAAAAAGAGATATAATAAATATAATATCAACTAAAAATTAATGGTAGGAGAAGCTACATGAAGATAAATATTTATTATGGTGGAAGAGGCTTACTGGATGATCCGACACTGTATGTGATAAGCAGGATAGAAAATGTGCTAAAGGAGCTCCGCGTAAAGGTGGAGAGATACAATATCTATGAGCACAAGAATGAAATAGCTACATTGCCACAGACCTTTAAGGATGTAGATGGAATCATTCTCGCAACGACGGTTGAGTGGCTTGGCATAGGAGGATACATGCAGCAGTTTCTTGATGCATGCTGGCTCTACGGCGACAAAGAAAAGATAAGCAATACATATATGCAGCCTATTGTTATGTCTACCACATATGGAGAGCGCGAGGCAGAGACCACACTATGCAATGCATGGGAGATACTTGGCGGTCTGCCGTGCTCAGGACTATGCGGATATGTAGAGGATATTACTACGTTTCAGCTCAATAAGGAGTATAATCTCATAATAGAAAAACGCGCGGAGAATCTGTATCGCACGATATCCCAGAAGATTAAGAGTCTGCCTACAAGCAATCAGGCAGTGAAGCAAAGTGTACTCAGGACACAGCAGCTCAATCTCACCCCACAGGAGAGCGAGCAGCTGTCGAAGTATGTGTCTGATGATACATATGTAAAGCAGCAGAAGGAGGATATCGAGGAGCTTGCAACCATGTTCAAGGACATGCTCGGGCAGCAGGCATCTACAGATGACATGCCATATATAAAGGAGCTTGAAGCACATTTTATTCCGCTTCGTGAATTCAAAGCCTGCTATTCATTTAATATAGAGGGTATTAAAAATCCATTATATATAAAGGTGGATGAGGATAAGCTGGATATACACTATGGCGAAGAGGATATAGTGGATGTATACGCCAAATTTTCGAAGAGTATCATGGAGTCTATAATAGATGGTCACATGACCTTCCAGAGAGCATTTATGACCGGAGAAATGACAGCAAAAGGCAATTTCAAGACACTGCGCATGCTTGATCAGATATTTCCGTTTTAATGGGCTTTTTGATTCTTAACAGTTACAAAATAATTATATATATGAGGTGACAAAGATGAAAGATGACAACTGTATTTTCTGTAAACTGGCAAATGGGGATATCCCGACCAATTCAATCTACGAGGATGATGATTTCAAGGTAATACTCGATGCAAGTCCTGCTGCAAAGGGACATGCACTTATCCTTCCAAAGCAGCATTATGCAAATATTTTTGAGATTGAGGATGAGACACTTGCCAAGGCAGCAAAGCTTGCAAAGAAGATTATGACACACGAGAAAGATGTGCTTGGCTGTGAAGGCTACAACCTGGTACAGAACAATGGCGAGGTGGCAGGCCAGACAGTATTCCATTTCCATATGCACCTGATTCCAAGATATGAGTCAGATGACAACAAAAATGTCATAGAGTGGAATCACAAGGAGTTCACTGATGACGAGATGAAGAAAATCTGCGACGAGATGAGCATGTAATAGCTGTTAATAGTTACACATTATTAAAAAATAAAAAGCCCGGATATGCAAATGTAGTTCATATCCGGGCTTTTCTTTTTTATAATATTTTATAATATGCAATGACACTAAAAATTGACCCTATGACGACTTCTTCACCTGAGAGTTAATCAAATCAATGATAGTGGCGATGGAATCCATCTGACCGCTTTTTGCCATGGCATCCTTATATTTATCCCTGTTGCTGTACACCTCTTTTACTGCGCTAAGCAGAGAATCCTTTGTGAGCTCCTCCTCCTCGATGACATATGAAAAGCCCTGCTTTTTGAAGGATTTTGCATTTAATACCTGGTCTCCGCGGCTGGCAGCAGCAGAAAGAGGAATCAGGATGTTTGGCTTGTGCAGAGCAAGCAGTTCGCAGATGGAGTTGGCTCCGGCTCTTGAAATAGCCATGTCAGCCAGAGCAAACATGTCGGTGAGCTCAGCATTGGCGTACTCAAACTGTGCATAGCCTGTGATTCCGGCAAGCTTGTTGTCCAGATTGCCCTTTCCGCAGAGGTGAATCACATAGAAATCCTTTAGCAGTTCAGGAAGAATCTCACGGACAGCTTCATTAACCTTTTTAGAGCCGAGGCTTCCTCCGATGATGAGGATGACAGGCTTATTGTGGTCAGGAAAATTACAAAGCTTTATGGCATTTTCGGCAACGCCGCTAAAAAGCTCGCGTCTGATAGGTGATCCGGTGAGCACAGCCTTGTCTGCAGGCAGATATTTCATGGTCTCAGGGAAATTGCAGCAGACCTTTTTGGCACCCTTTATGGCGATTTTATTGGCAAGTCCCGGGGTGATATCCGACTCGTGGATGATGGCAGGCACATGGCAGTGCTTTGCGGCAAGCACGACAGGTACGGAAACGAAGCCACCCTTAGAAAATACTACATCAGGCTTGAGTTTTTTCATGAGGCTTACAGCCTGACCGTAGCCCTTTAACACGCGGAACGGGTCTGTAAAGTTCTTCCAGTCAAAGTATCGGCGCAGCTTTCCTGATGAAATGCCGTGATAAGGAATCTTCTGGGCCTCGATAAGTCCTTTCTCCATTCCGTTTACTGAGCCAATGTATTCGATATCGTATCCGGCCTCCTTAAGTGCCGGCATAAGAGCAATATTTGGAGTGACATGACCTGCAGTACCGCCACCTGTCATAACTATTTTCTTCATATATATGTATCCTTTCTTGCATTCCTGTTTGTCTCATATTTATATTATACTCAACACAATAAAAGTCAATACCAAGTTACCGGTGAAAGTTTGCCCTGCAATACCAAACAAATGTCGAAACTTGCGACCGATAGGAACTGTTAAGTTCAAGTGAATTGGTTATAATAATCAATAGTACATCATCCTGCGTTATAGGTTAAGTTAAATTTTGAATGATGTATCGGAAAAAGAATAGTAGGGAGGACACATTAATATGGAATTATCAATGGACAATATGGACATCGTGGCAGGAGGCATACTTGCGATAATGCTTGCACTTTTCATGCTGACAGTCATTGTGACCTTGTTCGCACTCTCACACAGGATAAGACTTTTGAGCAACGAGATTTATAAAATAGAAAAACAGGTGAGCGACTACATAGACGAGCTGTCGAGAAGCGAAAGCGACAAGCTGGAGATAGAGCATAAGGCACATCAGAATGGGGTGATTTCATCGGTGCTTCAGGAGATTTTTCCATGAAATTTGACAAAATGCTATTACTGTGATATTATACCGACTGTAACAAAGTTGTAACAAATGCAACATAGGTGTAATAAACGTAACAAAAACAACATATACTACACCATATGGAGGATTATATGAAGCTAAACAAAAAAGTAATCGATAGCATTACGGTCTGTGGACTGTGCGCCATGCTGACGGTTACCGCGGTTACTAACAGCGGACGCTCTGAGGTCAAAGCAGAGGATAAGGTGCTAGCAAACACTGGTTTAGAGCATACTGGTTATAATAGTTATGCTGGCGTGGCAGCGACTCTTTTTGATTATGAGAAGGGTCTCACAGCAGAGAATGCTGTTACAGTAGAAAAAGAAAATGTTGAGATGGTGGCAGCAGCACAGGATGCACAGCAGGAGGCACAGCCACAGCTCACACAGGAGCAGCAGGAATGGCAGACAAAGCTTATGCCAAACGTTGAAGAATCACTCAACGTAAGAGCACAGGCCGATGAACAGTCAGATATTGTTGGAAAACTATATAAAGGAAGTGTGGCAGACATCGTAGAAAACGATGGCACATGGGCTCACATCAAGTCAGGAAATGTAGACGGATACGTTAATGTTTCTTACTGTGTGACCGGAACTGACGCACTAAGCTATGCTTACGACAGATGCGGAGAAATTGCTACAGTAAATACAGACGGACTTCGTGTGAGAGAGGCAGCAGATACAAACAGCAAGGCCTTAGAGGTAGCTGACCAGGGCAAGACCTATCAGGTGGACCGCGCAGCACAGGCACAGGATGGCTGGATCGCAGTAGTCTGTGATTCACAGACAGGATATATCGCAGCAGATTATGCGACACGTTCCCTCAACACAAGAGTGGGTATCACAATTGAAGAGGAACAGGCTCAGATAGCTGCACAGAAAGAGGCTGAGAGAAAGGCCGCAGAAGAAAAGGCAGCAAAAGAAGCTGCAAAAGCAGCAAAGGAATCAAAGAAAACAGAGACCACACAGGGCGAGGCGGTAAGTGCAGGAGCAGATGACCTGACACTGCTTGCAGCAATCATCGAGTGTGAGGCAGGCGGAGAGAGCTATGAATGTCAGCTTGCAGTAGGAGCGGCAGTCATCAACAGAGTAAAGAGCAGCTCATATCCAAACAGCATCTCAGGTGTTATTTACCAGAAAGGTCAGTTTGGACCGGCATCATCAGGAAAGCTCGCAAGAAAGCTTAGCGGACGCATTTCTTCTTCATGCTACAGTGCAGCACAGGAGGCAATGTCCGGAGTGGACAACACAGGAGGATGTACATCCTTCAATGACCATGGCTCAGGAATATCAATCGGAAATATGAAGTTCAGATAATATACAGCCAATACAAAGAAATAACAAAGAGGCTGCAAATCAACAAAGCTTGTTGGTTTGCAGCCTCTTTAATTATTTGTACGGCGTGGTTTTACAGTCAGAGCGTCAATGCTTCAAACCTCTTGCAACATACCACAAAATAGAGTAAAATGACATCATTATAACAACCTACAGATATAAATTATAGTAACCTGCATCTATAAACGATGCAAATAAAACCCAGGAGGCAAGAGCAATGCAGTTAAAGGGACGAAACTTTTTAAAACTTATGGATTACACTCCGGAAGAGATTACTTATCTGATTGACCTCTCACAGGAGCTGAAGGAAAAGAAGAAAAAAGGCATCAGACATGATGAACTCACAGGCAAGAATATAGCGCTGATTTTTGAAAAGACCAGTACCAGAACTCGCTGCTCTTTTGAGGTAGCGGCACATGACCTTGGAATGCATGTCACATACCTTGACCCGAGCGGTTCACAGATAGGCAAAAAGGAGAGTATCGCCGATACAGCGCGCGTGCTCGGCAGAATGTTTGACGGAATCGAGTACCGTGGATATGGACAGGAAATCGTGGAGGAGCTGGCTAAATACGCAGGCGTACCGGTATGGAACGGCCTGACAAATGAGTTCCATCCGACACAGATGATAGCAGATATGCTTACAATCCGTGAGCACCTCGGCAGACTCAAGGGCGTGAAATTTGTATACATGGGCGATGCAAGATACAACATGGGTAATTCACTCATGGTCACATGTGCAAAGCTTGGTATGGACTTCGTGGCATGCACAAACAAGAAATATTTCCCAAATGATGAGCTTGTAAAATACTGTAAGGACGTTGCAGAAACAACCGGCGCATCAATCACACTCACAGAGGATGTGGCAGAGGGCACAAAGGACGCAGATGTCATTTACACAGATGTGTGGGTATCAATGGGCGAGCCGGAAGAGGTATGGGCAGAGCGAATTAACGACTTAAAGCCATATCAGGTAAATGCAAAAGCATTTGAAAATGCAAAGGATAGCGCAATCTTTATGCACTGTCTGCCTGCATTCCATGATTTAAAGACCACTATCGGCAAGCAGGTCTATGAGAAGTTTGGACTGAGCGAGCTTGAGGTGACAGACGAGGTATTTGAGTCAGAGCGCTCAGTGGTATTTGATGAGGCAGAGAACCGTATGCACTCAATCAAGGCTATCATGCGTGCAACACTTGCTGACTAGTACGGCAAGCAATGACCGCAACAAAAGATTGACGGAAAGCTAAGGAATAAAGTATGAAGGAAGAAATACTTAGACTTCTACGCAGCGCTGACGGCTATATTTCAGGGCAGGAGCTATGCAACCGGTTTGGAGTATCGCGCACAGCCGTGTGGAAGGCCATAAACCAGCTAAAGGAAGCCGGATATGAGATAGAGGCACAACAGAATAAGGGCTACAGGCTCATGGCAGCGCCGGATCTGATGACAGAGGCGGAGATAAAAAGCCTCATGCACACAGACTGGGTGGCAAAGGAAGTGCTGTATTTTGATACAATAGACTCCACCAACATCAAGGCTCAGGAGCTTGCCGAAAAAGGCTATCCGAGCGGCACCTTAGTCGTAGCGGACAAGCAGGAGTCAGGCAAGGGGCGTCGCGGCCGCAGCTGGGTATCGCCGTCCGGCACAGGTATTTTCATGACACTTATGATAAAGCCTGATATTAATCCAAACAATGCATCCATGCTCACGCTTGTGGCAGCTCTTGCTGTCGCAAAGGCAATAACAAGCGTTACAGGCGAGGAAGCCCTGATAAAGTGGCCAAACGACATTGTGGTAAACGGCAAAAAGGTGTGCGGCATACTCACAGAGATGAATGCGCAGTTTGACTACATCAACCATATTGTTGTAGGTATCGGTATCAACGTGCATAATGAGAGCTTTCCGGAGGAAATCAGTCAGATGGCGAGCTCACTCATGATAGAAGCAGGTGGCAAAAGATTTCATCGTGCGCAGATAATCGCAGAGACCATGTCATACTTTGAGCAGTATTATGACACATTTTTAAAGACGCAGGACCTTTCGGCCCTCGTCAGGGAGTATGATGAGCTGTTGGTCAACAGGAACAAATCAGTAAGGGTACTGGATCCGAAGGAGCCGTTTGACGGAAAAGCGATGGGCATCACGCCTAAGGGCGAGCTGATCGTGGACACATGGGAATCGCGCAAGCTGGTTTCAAGCGGAGAAGTATCAGTGAGAGGAATATACGGATATGTCTAAAGAGGTAGTACTTTGCGTGTCAAACGCATATCAGAAAAAATATTATCTGAACGAGAATTTTAACGGACTTCCACAGACAATAAGGGACGAACTTAAAATCATGTGCGTCCTGTATACAGAGGATGTGGGAGGCATACTGGAGCTGGTGTTTGATGAGGACGGAAACCTCGATTTCAGAACATCCTGCAAGGAAAATGACTTTTTTTATGATGAGATAGGAAGCGTGCTAAAGATAAAGCAGTACCGCAACGAGCGAAGAGAACTGCTCGAGTCGATAGAGACGTATTATCGCATAGTATTTTTGGGAGAAGGACTCGAGGAGGAATAACAGATGATTTTAGCACTGGACGTAGGAAATACAAACATAACATGCGGCGTGTTTGATGGTGACAGGATAAAAGCGAGCTTTAGAATTACAACTAAAATGCCACGTACATCAGATGAATATGGCATGCTTCTGAGCACTCTGCTTGAAAGAAATCAGGTAGGCATGGACGACATACATGATGCAATCATATGCTCCGTTGTACCGAATATCATGCATTCACTGCAGAATGGCCTTATAAAATACTTCAATATCAGGCCGATAATCGTGGAGGCGGGCATCAAAACAGGCATCCGTATCGCCACACCAAATCCGCAGCAAATTGGCGCAGACCGTATAGTAGACGCCGTAGCTGCATATGAATTATATGGAGGACCTGTTTTGGTCATAGATTTTGGCACAGCAACCACCTACGATATGGTCGATGAAAATGGTACCTTTATGGGAGGAATCACAGCACCGGGCATACGTATCTCAGCCAAGGCACTCTGGGAGGATGCGGCAAAGCTTCCTGAGATAGAGATTAAAAAGCCTGATAATATCCTCGGAAAGGACACCATCACCAGCATGCAGGCGGGACTTGTGTATGGACAGATAGGACAGACAGAGTACATCATCAACAAGGTAAAGGAAGAAACAGGCATGTACGATGCAAAGGTTGTAGTGACCGGCGGACTCGGCAGAATAATATCCAATGAGACAGAAAACGTGGATGTATACGATCCGGATCTGACATTAAAGGGCATAAACCTCGTGTATCGCAAGCAGAACCGCAAGGGAGTGAAGCAATAGTATGGATATTCATCAGATACGAAAGCTTCAGATAGGAAGTGTGACACTCCCAAACAACCTGATACTGGGACCTATGGCAGGCGTGACAGACCTGCCATTTCGCTTATTGTGCAAGGAGCAGGGAGCCGGCCTTTTATGTATGGAAATGGTCAGTGCCAAGGCGATTTTGTACAAAAACAAAAATACAGAGTCGCTTCTTTCGATAGATGAAAGAGAAAAGCCTGTTTCACTCCAGATGTTTGGCTCAGACCCGCAGATAATGGCTCAGATAGCAAAGCAGATAGAGGAAAGACCATTTGACATACTGGATATCAACATGGGCTGTCCGGTGCCCAAAATCGTAAACAACGGTGAGGGCTCAGCGCTCATGAAAAATCCGATTCTTGCAGGTCAGATTATAGAGAGCATAGTAAAAGCGATAGATAAGCCGGTCACCGTAAAAATACGAAAGGGCTTTGATGATGAGCATGTCAACGCAGTAGAGCTGGCACATGTGGCTGAAGAAAGCGGCGCAAGCGCAGTCGCAGTGCACGGCAGGACCAGAGAGCAGTACTACTCCGGTAAAGCCGACTGGGACATCATAAGGCAGGTAAAAGAGGCTGTCTCAATACCGGTCATAGGAAACGGAGACCTGCTTTGCGCAGAGGATGTCATAAAAATGCAGGAGCAGACAGGCTGTGACGGCTTTATGATAGCCAGGGGAGCGCAGGGCAATCCATGGATTTTCTCACAGATACTGCATTACTTTGAGACCGGCGAGCATCAGGAAAAGCCATCCTTTGAGGAAGTACGCCGGATGATACTGCGCCATGCACGCATGATGATAGAGTTCAAGGGCGAGTACACGGGAATACACGAGATGAGAAAGCACACAGCGTGGTATACGGCAGGATATCCGCATTCATCAAGGCTGCGCGCGGCGGTGAATACGGTGGAGAGCTTAGAACAGCTTGAGGAGCTTTTGTATAAGGAAAAGCTTAAAAATTGAAATCGGTCAAATCCTTGACAGCGTGGGGATTTTCAATTATAATACACGCGTTAAAATAGGCTTTACGATTTAATAAAACAAACTTCCCACATTTAGGGTATTGTGGTTACCGGCCGAGCATACAGTTTATTCCTCAGAAAAATATGAAGTTAGCCACGGGAACGAATCGCGGATAGAGGGTTTTTCTTTGCTGCGGGGTTTCCGTTGCCGGGGGTTATGGAAACCCGTGGCAGTTCATATTTTGTCTTCGGAATATACTGTATACTTTCCGGTATATTAAGTCTTTGAAGTGGGAAGTTTCATTTTAGCAAATCAACATAATAAAATAAAAGGAAGATAGAAGGGTAAGAATCATGGATAACAAGAAAAATATTCTGACATATGCAGGTCTTAAGAAGCTCGAGGATGAGCTTGAGCAGTTAAAGGTTGTTAAGCGTAAAGAGGTTTCCCAGAAGATCAAGGAGGCTCGTGAGCAGGGTGATTTATCTGAGAATGCTGAGTATGATGCAGCTAAGGATGAGCAGCGCGATATCGAGGCTCGTATTGAGGAAATCGAGAAAATCCTTAAAAATGCAGAGGTTGTTGTTGAGGAGGAGGTTGACCTTGACAAGATTTCTATCGGATGTAAGATCCGCATCTTAGATTGTGAGTTTGATGAGGAGCTTGAGTACAAAATCGTTGGTTCAACAGAGGCAAACAGCTTAAAGGGCAAGATTTCAAACGAGTCACCTGTAGGTAAAGCTCTTCTTGGAAAGAAAGTCGGAGATACTGTAACTGTTGAGACTCAGGTAGGAGAGCTCACATACAAGGTACTCGAGATCCAGAGAGCAGAAGAGAACTAAAAGAGGTAAAAAATGGCAAATCAGAATAATAACAAGGGTGGACAGCAGCAGGACGTAAATCAGCTCCTTAAGGTCCGCCGTGAAAAATTACAGAATTTACAGGAAGCAGGAAAGGATCCCTTCCAGATTACAAAGTACAATGTCACTCATCACAGCAGCGATGTAAAGGAGCTTTACAATGCTCATGAGGCTGAGATTCTCGGTGACAGAAAGACTCCGGATGTTGAGGGCTTGGATGACGCTGCAAAGAGAGAGGTAATCAACAACGATTACAACGAGAGAAGAGAAATCATGGATGCAAAGCCAATCGAGGTAAGCATCGCAGGACGTATGATGTTCAAGCGTGTCATGGGTAAGGCTTCTTTCTGCAATATTCAGGACTTAAAGGGCAATATCCAGGTATATGTGGCAAGGGACAATATCGGAGAGGACTCATACGCAGATTTCAAGAAATCAGATATCGGTGATATCTACGGTGTAAAGGGATTTGCTTTCAGAACAAAAACAGGTGAGATTTCAATCCATGCAGAGGAGATAACACTGCTTTCAAAATCACTCCAGATACTCCCGGAGAAGTTCCATGGACTGACAGACACAGACACCAGATACCGTCAGAGATATGTAGACCTTATCATGAATCAGGAGAGCAAAGAGGTATTTATCAAGCGCTCACAGATACTCAAGGAAATCCGTAACTTCCTTGCAGGCCGTGATTTCATGGAGGTTGAGACACCTATGCTTGTCTCAAACGCAGGTGGTGCCGCAGCAAGACCATTCGAGACACACTACAACGCATTGAACGAGGATGTAAAGCTTCGTATTTCCCTTGAGCTTTACTTAAAGAGACTCATCGTCGGAGGACTTGAGCGAGTATACGAGATCGGACGAGTTTTCCGTAACGAGGGCGTAGACACACGTCACAACCCTGAGTTCACACTTATGGAGCTTTATCAGGCATACACAGACTACGAGGGCATGATGGAGCTGACAGAGTCAATGTTCCGTTACCTCGCTGAGAAGGTATGCGGTTCGACAAAAATCTCATACAACGGCGTGGAGATCGACCTTGGAAAGCCATTCGCAAGAATGACAATGATAGACGCAATCAAGAAATACGCAGGTGTTGACTTCGACCAGGTACCTGATGATGCAGCCGCAAAGAAGCTTGCAGACGAGCATCATATCGAGTACGAGGAGCGTCACAAGAAGGGTGACATCGTAAACCTCTTCTTCGAGGAGTACTGCGAGAAAGAGCTTATCCAGCCAACATTTATCATGGATCACCCAATCGAGATATCACCTCTCACCAAGAAGAAACCAAGCGACCCTACAAAGGTAGAGCGTTTCGAGCTGTTCTGTAATACATGGGAGATGTGTAACGCATACTCAGAGCTCAACGACCCAATCGACCAGCGTGAGCGTTTCGCAGCACAGGATGCCAACGCAGCAGCAGGCGATGACGAGGCAGAGCACACTGATGAGGACTTCCTCAACGCACTTGAAATCGGTATGCCGCCAACAGGTGGAATCGGATACGGAATCGACCGTCTTGTAATGCTCCTGACAGATAGCCAGGCAATCAGGGACGTATTATTGTTCCCGACAATGAAGAGCTTGGATAAATAAACCTAGTGTTTATGCGGGATTGAGGCATTTGAGTACGTCAAAGGACGCATTAAAAGACGTATTTTGGCATAGTCATTTACATCAGTATGAAAGAGTACACAATCTGAAAAGAATAAGACTCAATCGAATATGAACTACTAAGAGGACATTTTCTAAAGAAATTTAGAAGATGTCCTCTTTTTTTTGCGTTATGGAGAAAATACGTCATTTGTTATGAAGTCAAAGTGAAAGGAGCACAGCAATGGATGAATCAAAGAAAAAAGATAGATATGAGGACAAAAAAGTTTGTAAGATATTCAGATGGTGCAAAGATGTACAGTATGGGAATGACAAAATTTCAAGAAGTGGCTAAGGATGCCAAGGCTTGTTATAAGATTGGTCAGCTTGTACTTGTTAATACAGAAATATTGGATAAGTATCTTGAAACTTTTCATATTACAGATTCTGAGTTTTATAAGTAGGTGATGTTATGGTAAATACATTGAGTGGTTCAGTTAGTGCCTATAGAAAAGAAATTGTAAAACCAAGATTTATTCGTATTGATGAAGTAATGGCTTTATTAGATGTAACACGAGATGAGGCAATGGATATAGCATTAGCTGCTGGAGCAAGATATCAGCTTGCAAAGATTATATTAGTACATAAGGAAAGGTTGATGAAATTTATGAAACATTTTGCAAGAGTGCCTAGTTCAAACAAAATCGTAGAAAAGAAGTTTGTAAGAATTGGGGAAGCTTCAATGACATATAGCATAGGGCATCATAGATTTATTGAAATGGCTAGAGCAGCGGGTGCTGTATATAAGATTGGAACAGCTAAGGGAAATACTATATTAATAAATTTGGAAATTTTTGATGATTATATGGAGCAATTCAGAGAACCGCCAACAGAAATGAAACATCCATTGCCAAATGTGAAAGGAGACTGATGAATGAGTTACTCATATAAGTGCTATTCAGATACAAAGGATTTTATGAAAAAATTTGTAAATGCAGAGGAAGGAGCGATTATTTATGGGATAAGTAAATCTAGAATCATAGTAATTGCGAGAGAGGCAGGAGCAGTCTATAAAGTCGGTAATTCAGCATTAATCAATACGGAATTATTTGAAAAATATCTTGAACGATTCAGAGAGCCGGCAAGAGAACTGCCTAAGCATACATGGAACAAATTAAAGGAAATGACAAATACACCAAAAACTGGTGAAAATTCGTAAAAATACACCAGTGGTGTCACTTCCGTAAAATTAAAGTGCATTGTAGAATATCAATTGTCCAAGAGAGATTGGACATAACAATTGAATAATCAGTTACAGATTTGCAAAGTAGTTTGCACTGCAGAGTATCTGTAGGTAGTAAAATTACGGGGCATGTACCTGGAGGATGAAAGTCACAGCTATCATATTAGTAGTCTGATGGATTGAAAGATGAAGGGCGAGAAGCTGGATGGAAATCTGGTAAAAGGAATAGGCATGTTGCGTAAGGATAATTAACCACAGAGGGCGAGAAGTTCGTCCTTATCCTCAAAAGGCTAAAAGAGGAGATAGTGCTTCTAATAATTCAGAAGGGCGTCGTGAAACACATTTTGTGGCTCGTCTGTAACTCCCGGAGGTGAGAACACCTCTTTGTACACGGGGCGATATAGGAGTCTAGAAGACTGGCGTGTACCTACATGCTTAGCGTTAAGCATAGCCATGTAGACTATATCACTTCCAAATTCAAATTCTGTCTATATGGCAACTAATTTGAAGGAGGATAAAGTGGTGATGGTTTAGCATAGCATTAATAATTATTGTTCTTATCGTATTGTATTCGTTAGCTAGGACGGCAGGAGAGTCGGACAGGACAATGGAACAGATAAGAGAGCAATCACTCCTTGGAAGGGAGGAGAGCTCTGGTGGGAACAGTTGAAAAAAGAGATAAGCATAAGAAACGCAGGTTTGTATCTCCAGAAGAAAAGCTTGAAAGAGAATTAAAAGATTGTATGCATTGTAGATTCTTCTGGGGACATAACAACAGATGTGCCAATGGAACATGTTGTAAACCATCTAAGAAAAAGGAACAGAAACTTCCGACGGAATGTGTCGGATGTCCATATTATCGAGGGAATGGTTATTGTTTTCCTTGTATGCGAAAGCTGATAGGAAAGTAGGTGGTTAAGATGTTCAAGTGGCTGTTTAAGAAGAAAGGATGTGCAAAACACATGAATAACAAGTTAGAAGTAATCGGCATTGATCATGGATGGTCAATGATGAAAACAATCTTCAGGTATTTGTCACAGGTGTTAAGGAGATTACAACAACTCCGGCACTTTTCGGCGATGTACTTGAGTATGAAGGAAAGTTCTATAAGGTTGGAGCTGTGAGGCAGGAAGTAAAGGATACAAAGGTCGAAGATGACAGCTTTTATCTTCTCACTTTTGCAGCAGTTGCCAAGGAACTTAAAAGAAGAGGTCTTGCAGAGGCAAAGGTATTTCTTGCTGTAGGACTTCCACTTACAAGATTTGGAGCAGAGAAGAATGATTTTATCAAGTACCTGACAAAGAATAAGCGTGTAAGCTTCAAATATGAGAATAACGGAGAGGTAGACGAGTCAGAGATACAGAACATCATGCGATATGGCAGGTCAGATATTGA
>VOFH01003484.1_pt1 | contig 93249 bp, 104 predicted proteins | sample 5384091 | NCBI WGS metagenome assembly VOFH01 (sample SAMN12384727, study PRJNA508395) | human gut metagenome | isolation source: healthy gut G | host: Homo sapiens
CTTCCGCAAAGAAACACACGATGCGTATGTGGTGTGTGGTGGGTTGTCTCTTTTAGGCGAGTCGGTGCTGGAATGGGACGATAAGGATGTGGCGGCATGCCGGCGGCAACGGATGACGGTGGATAGTATGCTTTGCCGCTTCAAGAGCATTACGAATCGGTGCGCATAGACAGCGTGCGCCACTTGCTGGAGGACAAGGAAAAAGCGGCTGTGCGCCATCATGGAGGCTCTGGAACAACAGGCGGACATCAACCGCCGGATAGCCAAGCAGGTGCCGGTGATAGTGCAAACGAGCAGGCAGGCAGGAAGAGCTGAAGAAACAGAGGAGGAAAGGTTTTCTCAGGTTGTTCGGCAAGAAACAGGAAGCACCTCCGACGACGACCACCACGATGCTCTACACTGAACCGTGATATGATAGCGCAACAACGTGCCAAAAGCCATCGTCTGTCGGAATATGCCGACAGCCTTGCCAGCACCGCAATGCGGAACTGAACCGCCAACTGCGGCCCTTATCCAGCAGATGGACCCACAAGGTGCAGGCGACACGGGAACGTGAGCGGAAATATCGCTATGCCGTGAAGAAGTCGTTCTTACTGGTGGGTATCATAACGGGTGTCGGCATTATTTCGCCATGCATCATTCACCGCTATGCCACCCCGCATCCAAGCAGCGAGAGTACAAACGTAAGACAACAGATTTAATCGGGCAACTGCAAAAGTCCGTAAAACAAAACAGATCGTTGATAGCCTCACGCAAGAAACTGATACTGCTCTTGAGCTACGCCGCACCGCGACTGCCATACATGGATATGCGGAACTGATGCAGGACAACGAAGAAGAAAAGATAAGCGGTTATGCGGACAATATCCTGCAAGCCTCAAGAGAATGACCGACATGCTCAACTCCTGCTTGACTTCTTCCGCTTGGACAGCGGCAAAGGAACAGGCGAATGTCCGTCCGTTTCGTTTGGAAAACATCGCGGAGCTGTTGCAAACGGAGTTTACGCAACAAGCAGAAGCAAAAAGATCTTAAACTTACCATCGAAAAGTGCCCGGACGGCAATAGGGGTAGTAGAGGACACCGGAACCGGCATATCCTGAATGGCGACAAGGAGCGTTTCAGTTGGGGAATAAGCATTGTGAAACATAGTCGGGATGCTTGGCGGATATGCGACAACAGTCGTTTTGCTGTGGGTTGCCAATGAACACTGCCGATATTGGTATTGAAAAAGAACAGACAGCCGCAGAAAGTCTGGCTCATATAGAAAGAACCTTGTTCTGTCATCGTATTGGACGACAATCCGATGGTATTATCCCATGACAAGGAAATGTATGCTGGTATGGTGTGCGTTGCGACGTTCACCACTATTGGCGATGCAATGGAAGCCATGCGGCAGCACACGCTGACCTCATGATAACCGATATGAAGATGCCGGAGATTAACGGCTATGAAGTGTTGGAGTTGTTACGCCTCGTCAGGCGTCAGCAACTCGAAAGATTCCCATTGTCGTGGCGACCGCCTCCGGCAGTGCAGCGAAGAGGAGCTGTTGGGAAAATGGATTTACCGCCCGCCTGTTCAAGCCATTTTCCATTTCCGAACTGGTTGCTGTATCAGACAAATGCCTTTTTGATAAGTACGGACAAGGATGAACTTCCCGACTTGTCCTCTCTGCTTGCATATGGTGACAAACGGGCGATGCTTGACCGTTTGATAACCGAAACAGAAAAGGATATGCAGGCTGTCCGGGAAATCATGGAGAGGAATGACCGCAAGGCGTTGGACGAATGGATACACCGTCAGCGAAGTTCATGGGCTGTTATCCGTGCTGACAAACCCTTGTGGAACCTGTATGAACTGCTGCATCAAGAATCTGAATGTTCCGAAATGGAATTGCGGAAATGCGTGGATTCCATGCTTCGTATGGGAACAGTTATCATAGAACTTGCGCAAAAGGAAAGGAGGTCGTCGGATGAAAGTATTTGTGATTGAGGACAACCCCGTCTATAACGATTATGTCTGCAACCTGCTGAAGAAAGACAGCTTCGATACTATGTCTGCATATAATCTTGCCACTGCCAAGAAACTATTGGCAAAGTCAGAGGTGGATGATATTGTCGTTGCCGACCTACGCCTCCCCCCGACGGTGAAAGCATAGAGTTGTTACGGTGGATGCGTGCCAACGACAAACAACAGGTGTTTATCGTTATGACCAATTACGGGGAGGTGCATACGGCAGTGGAAAGTATGAAGCTCGGCTCAAAGGATTACATACAGAAACAGTTGTTGGAGGATAAACTGATACCGCTTATCCGCACCCTGCAAAAGAACATGAAAAGCGACTACAATGGAACATTCCGATATTCGTCCGGCAGGGCGAAGCCTATCAGAAAATCAAGAAACGTGTGCGCCTTGTAGCCACCACCCGGATGAGCGTGCTGATACTGGGCGAGAACGGTACGGGCAAGGAACATATCGCACAACATATACACCAACAAAGCAAACTTGCCGATAAACCTTTTGTGGCAGTGGACTGCGGAGCCTTGTCCCCGTCATTGATACAATCCGCCTTCTTCGGACACGTCAAGGGCGCGTTTACGGGGTGCCGAAGCAAACAAGACAGGGTATTTTCTGGAAGCGGATGGCGGCACGCTGTTCCTTGACGAAGTGGGCAACCTAACAATGGAGATGCAACAGATGCTGCTCCGCGCCATACAGGAACGCCGTTACCGTCCCGTCGGAGCAAAGGAGGACAAAAAGCCAACGTGAGGATAGTGGCTGCAACCAACGAAAGTTGCAGAAAGCCGTAACGGAAAAGCGGTTCCGGCAGGATTTGCTCTATCGCTTGCAGGAGTATGTGATAACCATGCCGCCCTTGCGCGACTGCCGGAAGACATCAGCATGCCATTGGCCGAGTTCTTCCGTGAAATGGCAAACCGTGAGTTGGAACGTGAAGTAAAAGGTTTTGCCGCATCTGCCCGTAATGCCCCTGCTCGCCCATGCGTGGCCGGGCAACGTGCGCGAGTTGAAACAGAAGATACAGACGGCAGTCCTGCAATCAGAAGGCGATATGATAACCGAAGCCGATTTGGAACTTGACAATGAACCGTCCGCTACTTCCGCTTGTTTTACATTGAAGAGCGGGGATGAAGAAAGAGGACGTATCCTGCGTGCTTTGAAACAAGCAGCCGGTAACAAGAAAAATGGCTGCAAAGATACTGGGTATCGGCAGGACAATTTTCGCCGATGATATAGACATAAGACCGCAAAGGCGTTTCGAGCGAAAATCTGGTAAATTGAAACTACGGAGACGATTGCGTGATGCTTATGCTATGCCTACGCATAGCGTGCATTCACGTACTCTCCGTAAAGGCTTTACCAGAGCCATCGCTTGAAAGTAGTGTGAATTGCACGCTACTTTTTTTGCCTCGCCAAAAGGAAAGGAAATACGTTATGGCGAAAATACAATTACTTGCCGTTATCTCAATAGATGGCTGTCCGATGAAACTGCATCCCCGGAAGCGGTTTCTTCAAACCGAAGATTACGGTATGGATGAAATACGTGCCAATGCCCTGTATAAGCTGACATCCGACTATTCGGTATCCGTGCTTCAAGAATGGAGAGAGGAAGGTGGAAGCATTTGCCATTTGTTGGAAGTAACTGCCGGGAATACCGAATATGCCAACGGACTGTTACGGATGAACGTGATAGATGAAATCATACTATACGTTGTTCCAACCATCGACGGAAACGGAGCGCATTTTTCAAGTCAGCACTACCTATGAATGACTGGCGGCTTATGGAGAACAAAACTTATAGGGACGGAGTAATCCGGCTTACCTATCATAAAGAGCCACGGGCATAAAATGTTCAGATTATGAACATCTTGGCGGAATTTCCGTGTTCAGAAAGTGAACACATGTTCAGAATCTGAACACATTTCACAAGGGATGCAATCAAGGATAAAATTATTTTTGAATTTTATCTTTCTGAAAAACAATGTAGTACAATTTTCTCACAATCTTTTCTCGTGTTTAGGGCTATGATTTGCCCATATATCAGTGTGCGCACACTGATAAACAAGTGTAAACCCTCAAAACAGAAAAGATAATGAACCATCTCATATTGGCGGAAACACAGTTTTTCGCCCTGATAAACGGAAAAGACAACGGTAGCACGGAAACGGCATACGGCGGATTCGTGCAGGAAGTAATAAACCTGTGCTACGGTGGCAATGATGCCAAGCATATTATTGTGGCGTTGGCTTTTGCCGAAATCGAATTACAGCACCATCCGCAGAACTTGTCGGCATCGGAGGAGAATGTCGTCACTGTATATATCCGCAAGGCGTTATCATTCATCCGAAAGATGCAGAAGATGGTATCCGCTTCTGCAATTACCTCCGTGCCACCACTAACATCCACATCCGAAACCAAAGCCACAGTCCCAGCCCTGCAATGGACCGGTAATGCCGTCGAGTTGGTAGAACTAATCTATGCCCTCTACGCCACCGGCTGCATCAATGGCGGCAAGGCTTCGCTGAAAAAGAGCTTGCTCCTGTCCTCTATTCCTTTTTCGGTGTGGAGTCCAAAGACTGCTACCGCTTCTATACGGACATCAAACGCAGGACAAGCGACAGTAGAAACTACTTCATTGAAAAGATGAAGGACAAACTGAAAGCGAAGATGCGACATGCCGATGAATTGGAGCGGATGAGGAGATAAACGAATGCCAAACAAAGGATAAGCGGCCGGATTATACGGTTTCTTATCCTTCTTCATTTACAATCACTCTATTATCTGCCGGAAAGCCGATTAAAATCATTAACTTTGCAAGTATTAATCAATGACGGATGAAAATAGATAACCTCGAAATATTGAACGGACTGATTGCCGGAGCCGAAGGCGGGACAGTTGAGTTCAAAGAAACTACCGGGCAGTTGGAGCGTGGAATGGAAACTCTTTGTGCCTTCTTGAACGGTACGGGCGGCACGGTGCTGTTCGGTGTAACCGACAAGGGAAAGATTATCGGTCAGGAAGTGAGCGACAAGACGAAGCGCGATATTGCGGAAACCATCAGACGAATCGAGCCGTTTGCGACCATTGATATATCCTATACAGACATTCCGGGAACGAACAAAAGTGTTATAGCTTTATCAGCGGAAGAACAACGATATATGCGCCCGTTCACCTATAAGGGGAGGGCTTATCAACGGATAGAGAGCGTTACATCTGCCATGCCGCAGGGTATATACAACCTGTTGGTTATGCAGCGAGGCGGAACCTATGCTTGGGATTCCATGCAAAAATCCCGGCTTGAAAATATCCGACCTTGACGAAACGGCAATCTTGGGCGCAGTACGTGGAGGAATCAGAGGCGGACGTTTGCCGGAAGGTTCTATGCAGGAGGATGTCCGAACCATCCTTGAAAAATTTGACTTGTTGAATGATGGAAAGCTGAACAATGCTTCCGTTGTCCTATTCGGACGGAACTTCTACCATTATCCCCAATGTCTGCTCCGTTTAGCCCGGTTCAAAGGAACGACAAAAGATGAATTTTTAGATAATCAGCGTGTGACAGGCAATATATTCAACTTGCTGGATGCTGCAATGGCATTTTTCTTCAAGCATTTGTCCCTCTCCGGTAAAATTGAAGGTTTGTACAGAGAAGAGGAACTGAATGTGCCATATAAGGCATTGAGAGAATGTTGCATAAATGCTTTTGCACATCGTGTTTACCATCGCCCCGGCAGTTCAGTCGGGATTGCTATCTATGATGACCGCGTGGAGATTGAAAACAGCGGAACATTTCCGCCTGATATTACCATTGAGAAACTGTTGGGTGGCCACAATTCCGAACCACAAAATCTGATAGTAGCCAATGTGCTGTACAAAAGTGCAGTATTGGAGAGTTGGGGACGTGGCATAGCCCTTATGGTAAACGAATGTCGCCGTGTCGGTATTCCGGATCCGGAGTTTCATACCGACGGCAATGCTGTATGGATTGTGTTTCATTATACAAGAACTACAGTAGGACAAGACCCCACAGCAACCCCACAGCAACCCTATAGTAACCCCACAGTAACCCCACAGTTAGGAAAAACTGTTGTCTGCTATTGGGAACAACACTCTCTCTGCTAAAGAAATCATGGAGAAAACGGGAATGAAAGATAAAAGGAATTTCTTAAACTATATCCATCCGGCAATAAATTCCGGTTTGGTCCTTTCACTTTATCCCGTAGGCTCCAAGAGTCCGCAACAGAAATACTATCTTACTGATAAAGGTAAAGGTTTCCTGCAACAATAACGGGTATGGCTAAAAAGAAGAAACATAAGAATGATGTAAAACTGATTTACCGATAATCATGGATTATGGTATCGGCAGTATATCCGTTTATGACCCGGCAGACATGATGCCATACAACGAGCCGCCAATTAGCGAACAAATCCGCTTCAAGAAACTCGGCAAAGAGATGAAATCCGAGTTCAAGTGGCTGGTATCTTCCGTAGTGATTGAGTATTGGCAAGAAAACCGGCAGATACCTTTTGGAGAAGAAATGTCGAAACTCAGAACCCGGCTGGTGAGAATGTTCGCGGAAGAATACAGCATACTGCTTAAAGACGATACAGAGCTGAAAAATTATTTGCTGACGCTTGCCATTACCACCATCAACAAGCATGTCGTTGCCGTCCCCGTCCGTAAAGTCGGTAATGACGGGGATTTTTTCTTGTAGGCACTTTCCTCCCGCTTGACCTTTTCGGCATCCACCACAATCTCGCAGTGGAAAATCTTCTGCTCGATGCGCTCGTCGAAATTGTCGGACACCGAACCGACAAACATACCCCTGCGTAAGGCCGGAAATCTTGCTCGGCGGGATGAGTGAATCCATCTGTGTGTTGATGGAGGTGGAGGTGTCCTGCCGGTTGATGGAAATGGACTGCCGTTTCTGCAAGACCTTGCCGAAACGCTCGGATAGTGTCTTGGCGGTTTCACCCACCACCTGACCGGAATTGCCGACGGTGTTCATCACGACCTTCGCTTCTTTATCACCGTAGTCGCGCACCAACTGGCTGAAATCCTGAAAGCCCAGACATACGGCAACCTTGTTGCTTCGCGCGGTGGCGATAAGGTTGTCCAGCCCCTTGAAATAAATCGTGGGCAGCTCGTCGATGATGACCGACGACTTCAGCATCCCTTTCTTGTTGATGAGCTTCACGATACGGGAGTTATATAGACCGAGAGCCGCCCCGTAGATATTCTGACGGTCGGGATTGTTGCCCACACAGAGTATTTTCGGTTCTTCGGGATTGTTGATGTCCAGCGTGAACTCGCTGTCCGACATCACCCAATAGAGCTGCGGGGAAATCATCCTTGACAAAGGGATTTTCGCGCTTGCTATCTGCCCCATCAACTGCTCCGCGCCCCTCCGAGCCATGCGTCCATGAACGGAGAAAGATAGTTTTCCAATTCCGGGTAAGAGGTCAGTATCGGGAAAATATCCATAGCGGCGGTTCAGGAACTCAATCGCATGGGGGAATGTACAATACTTGCCGTTCTGAAAATTTTGAGATACCAGATGATAGCCGCGAAGAGGATGATGGGCGATTCTACGAAAAAGTCGCCCTGCTTCTGCACCCAACTCTTGTTTAAGTTAAGCATAATGGTGTACGCGCTCTCATAAGCGTCCGTAATATCCTCCATGAAGTCCGGGTGAATGGGGTTGCAACGGTGCGAACGTCGCGGGTCATCGAAGTTTATCACATAAAATTTCGGTTTCACCTTGTAGCCCTCCGGATGGTTCAGCAGATGGTTATATGCTATCGTGGACAAGTCGCTGAATTTGAAGTCGTACACATACATCGAGAAGCCCTTCTCTATCTGCTGCTTGATGAAACTATTCACCACTGCGTATGATTTACCGCTGCCCGGCGTACCCAACACGATGGAAGCCCTAAAAGGGTTCACGACATTGATCCAGCCATTGTTCCAACGTTTCTCCTGTAATAGAAGCGAGTCGGCAGATTGACTGAATACTCGCTTTCGATAAGCCGTGTTTCCTGCATGAAGCTCTCGTTCTCGTTATTGAACACGTCGTCCATCAGGTTGTGTTTCAGCAGACGGCTCATCCACAGACCGCCCATCAGCAGGCAGACATAACCTGTGCCGATAGTAAGAATATACAGAGCCGCGACCGCTTCCACCGGAGCGGCAAAGCCAGTATCCACCAGTTGAGGAAGAACAGCACGAAGCCAGCGGCAAGGGCTGTCCAGATTCGTCCCCAAGTGATTTTCTCACCCTTTACTCCCTTTTGTGCCCAGACAGGACAGGGCAAGCAGTAGGACGGCAAACAGTTTTGTGTACAGTATGGAATGGAACAGCCCTGCCGTGCGGTTGAAGTTCATCAGGATTCTGTCCACCACGCCGATGTCCACCCCCAGAGCCGTATGGCTTCATAGCAAAACCAGTACACGTTCATGACCACTAAAATAATACTCACGGCACGCAGAAAATCCATGATTTTCGCCAGTGCCCTCAAATCGTCTTCTTGTTGTGACATAGGTTGAAAATTATTTTAATTATTGATACCTCCTGTTACATTCCCAAGCCCTTGCGCTTCTTCTTTTTCTTCTTGCGCCGCATCGCCCGGATAAAGGCTTCCTCCTCGGCATCCACTGCCGGACCTTCGGGGGAAACAGGTTCATACCCCCCCGAATGGTTCTCGTATTCCCCTCCGGAATATCCTTGTTTTCCTCTTGTCCCTCCACCGGAATGGAAAGCGTGAGCGGCGGCTGTCCGGCATAAGGCAGCGTGAAGTGTTCCTGCAAGGCATTGGCGGAAAGTTCCTTGCCCATGCGTGAGCCGTTCAACACGCATCCCGTGCGGTGGTCAATGAAAGTGACCCCATAGATGCGCCCTCCCTCCGTATAGCGCAGCACGGTGTCGATGCCCTTTTCCTTTGAGCCGTGGAAACAAACTTTTCCTTGTCATACGTGCCTTGCAGTACGGAAAGGACGGTGCGTTTCGTCATTTCGGCGAGTTTCCTGTCTTTAATCTCCTGTTTGGAACGGGCAAACTTCCTCTCCACGGCTTCGTAGCCCACAGCCTTTCCGAAGAGCGAGGACTTGAACGGGTTGCCCACCTTGTCGCCCTTGTCGTCTGTGGCAGAATAAACCAGCCCGTGATACTCCCTTCCGCGCACATTGCCCTGCACTTCCTCCACCGTCACATTATACAAGGAAAGGAGGGCACGGTATTCACCCATCGTCTGGAAGCGGTACTGCGCGCTGATCGCCTTGACCGTATTTCCTGCCTGCTTCTTTACATCGCCTGCCGAAGCGTCCACCTTGTGTAGCGGCGTATCAAGACGACGGTTCCGGCGTTCCGCATCGTGTAGCCCGTACTTTTGTTCCAGCTCACGTGTAATCTGTTTGCTGCGGTAGAAATTGTTTCGGGTGTCGATGCTCCTGCCATTTCGTCCACCCTGACCGTCACGATATGCAGGTGGTGGCGGTTGATGTCCTCATGTTTGAACACAAGATACGGCTGGTTGCCGTAGCCCATCTTCTCCAGATACTCCCGTGCGATATTCTGAAGCTCCGTGTCCGTCAAAATATCGTCGGGATGCGGATTGAGTGAGATATGCACCACCGGTTTCTCCACCTTCGACCGAACGGGCATCAGAGCGAGAAAGTCCTCCATCGCCCTATGGATTTCCATCGTTCCCGTGCCGTCATTGTAGATGCGGTTGGTTGTCAGAAGCCGCCCTTTCGCCTCGTTGATTTTCTCCCCGTTGTAGGCAAGTGCGCCATACAACGAATTTCCTACACTGATTTTTGCGACCATTTTTCCTGCATCTCCCTTGAAAGTTCCACAATTTTACGGCTCAGTTTTACAAGTTCTACGGTCTGTTGCTCCAACTTGTAAAGCAACGCCATCGCCTTTTTCTCGGAAAAATGCAGCCTCAGTTCCTTCACAACTTGGTTGTAATTTGTACCGACAGCGCGGAACTGCGCATGAAAATCAGACAGCTTGGTGTAGTAGTCCACCAGCGTCTTGTCCACTTTCATCACCTTGAAAGGCTGCCCGAAGAAGTGCGCCTTCAGGAAAACCGACTTGGCGTTTACACCTGATTTCTCGAACATGGAGAGGAAACGGTTGTGTTCCTCCTCGCTGAAACGGACGGTGTAGCGGAACACCGCCGGGTCAATTTTGGGATTTCTCCCGCCTTTGTCTCTTCTTTTTTCACTCATATTAAATTGGATTTAGCGGTTTGACGGCATAAGCCGCTGCTTCGGGGCACAGATACCGCAGGTTTGAAAGGCTTCCCGACTTCGGAGGGTAAGCCCGCCCTGCAAGGGCAAGGCGTTTTCCGTGGATGCTCAAAACGTTTTGAGCGGCTGAAAACATACCTTGCTATGTTCAGGTGAACATAAAAATCCGTCGGGGACGGATTGGGAATACCTTTCAAACTCCGGGCTGCGCCACCGGCGGCGAACCCTGCCGTTCGGGTGCAAAGTTACGCCCTTAAAGCGGTATCGGACAGAGGCTTGACCCGGACAATCAGTGCCAACCGGCGCAACATGCTGCCACTTGCCGGGGAAGTGATACAGGTTCAAAAATATCCTTGTTTATTTGCAGCATGATTCGGATGAAGGTCTGAAAATACACCCTTCCACGCGGACATTCGGACAGCGGTCCGTTTATCTGTCCCAATGGTCAAAACGGGTGTATGCGGGCAAACCAGGTGTCTCCACATCCGTATGGATTGATTAAAGTACGGGTGGACGAAAAGCGTACGGTTGTCCGCTGGTGTAACCGGATTAGTGAGTGAATAACAAACGGACGGATACTGCGTGCGTACGTATGAATGGCAATACGATTGACGCAACCGGACAGAAGTATAACCAAATAAATTATCAAACAAGATGAAAAAGCAACCTATGTGGCGATCTCCACGCAGAAAGGAGGAGCCGGTAATCGGACAACCCTGACAGTGCTTGTGGCAAGCTACCTGCACTACGTGAAAGGCTACAACGTAGCCGTGGTGGACTGTGATTTTCCGCAGTACAGTATCCACGACATGCGCAAGCGTGACCTGAAAGCCGTCATAGAGGACGGGCATTACAAGATGCTGGCGTATGAGCAGCTCAAGCGGCTGAAGAAAAACCCGTACACAATCAGATGCAGCCGCGCGGAGGATGCGATAAGACCGCAGAGAAATCTGACAGGATGATTGCCGCAGCCCGAACCTTGATTTTGTGTTCTTCGACCTTCCGGGTACAATCAACAATGCCGATGTGGTACGGACCATCGCCAAGATGGACTATATCTTCACACCCATCATCGCAGACCGGGTGGTAATGGAAAGCTCCATCAAGTTCGCCACGACGTCATCAATGAACAGATGATAAGCACGGGCAAAGCATAAAAAGGGATTTATCTCGTATGGAATATGGTGGACGGCGCGAGAAGACCGAGCTTTACAAGGCATACGACAAGGTCTGCGCCGAGTTCGCGCTGCCCATTCTTGAAACATTCCTGCCCGACAGCAAGCGTTTCCGGAAGGAAACGGCGGCGGAGCGCAAGGCTGTGTTCCGCTCCACCGCGTTCCCTGCGGACAAGGCACTGCTGTACGTGGCAGCAACCTTGACAAACTCGTCGATGAGATTCTCGGCATCATCAAAAACTGAACGTCATGGCAAAGAAAGCAAGAATAGAGGACATCGACAGCGATGCCGTAATCAATTCGTTCCGTATGGATGATACAAGCATACCGCCGCAGGCAAGAAGCCACGGACGGGAGCGTTCAGGCTCCATCTCCGAAGACGGGATGCCGGACCGGAACCACCGCCTGCATCCCGTCCCAAAGAGGAACCTGAACGCAGGCGCAGGAATGGAAAGCCGGAGAAAACCGATTATGACGGCACATTCGTATGCGAAGCCAACGTCACCGCAAGGCTCGGAAAACAGGTGTATATCCGCAAGGAGTACCACGACCGCATACAGAAATGCTTCATGAATCGCCGGAGTGGCAACGAGGTGACTATCGCCAGTTTTCTTGACAACGTGCTGACACACCATTTCACACAGTTCCAAGAAGAAATCGCGGAATCGTTCAGGCCATATGGAATCCTACAATTTATAAACAGTTTAATCAACAACAAGAACATCATGAAAAGAAAGATGAACGACAGTCAGGCAGACAGCCTGCAAACAAGAAAGAGTGAAAGAACCGCTGCCCGTGCAGCAAAGTGTACAACCGGCTGCGGTCAGGGAACGGACGGCGGTGTGTTCCGCAAGGGCAAAGACGGCGTCAAGCCGATCTCCACCTTCCTGCAAGCATCGGAAATCAAGACACGGCAATGTATATACATCAGCCGCGAGATCCATGAGAAAGTCGCCATCGTTGCCATCGCCCATGGGTAACGCACCAGGTTGAGCATCGGAAGTTTGTGGACAACATTCTCCGTGACCACTTCCGGCAATACGGGGCGCAGTACACGGAACAGACTTGAAAACGCTAAAAAGTAAGGCTATGATAAAAGTATTTTTTAGCCGTATCGGTTGCCTGCAACGTATGGTTTCTGTTCATGCTCCTGTCCGACAGGATAATGGAAACAAAATTGTCCGCTCCCTGAAAGGTATTTCTGGATTGTGGCAGTCATTGGAATTGAAGGAGGAGAAAACGGAAACGGCATCTGGGGAATTCCGGCAGATGAAACGGACATCATTGGAAAGAGCAAGTTCAAAATGGCTCCACCCGGACAACCGCTGCCATACCGACGCAACAAGCCGCCACTTCGGAAAAAGGCATTGAGCTGTCGGAGGAAGAGGCTACTTTTGACGACGGAAACACGGAAACCACCTCACGCCCGGCACAAGTCCCGGAGGAAAAGCTCGATGAAACCTTCACGAGCATCCCGCCGGAGGAACTGGGATACGGGGAGAACGAACCGGAAGAGGACGCTTCGGACACGCCACGGGCTTCGGGCAGCAGCTTTGACGAAATCGACGACGCCTGCAAGACCGCCAAGAACCCGGACGCGACGCAGGCGGAACGAGAAAAGGCGGTAAAGGTATTCACCGACATGGAAGGCACGGAGCTGTATGAGAAAATGATGGAAGGCTCTTCGGAGATAGGCATCCGCATCAAGGGGCTTATCGAAATCCGGCTGAAAAAGCCTAAAAAGGTGTTCGTCGTGCCGGACAACATCGAGGAGTTCGACATCCGCAACTATGTATGACAACTGAAAAAGGAAAGAACATGAAGGAATGACAATCAACCCACGCGGCGAGGAAACGCAAGGCGCATCCGGTACGCAACGGACACACCCAAGTCCGTGGAAACAAACGGGCATCCACTAAAACCAAAGTAAAGTAACAGAGTATCAACCGCCCGACAAAGGACTATCCACCCTTTCGACGGCAAAAAACAAGGACAATTCATGAACAAGAACATCGTAAGAAACAGAAAAGCAATCCTATCCACGGCACTCATCATCGCCGCAACCGCCTCCGCTTTCGCGCAGGGAAACGGCATCGCGGGCATCAACGAAGCCACCTCTATGGTGAGTTCCTATTTTGACCCCGGCACGAAACTGATATACGCCATCGGCGCGGTCGTCGGGCCTATCGGGGGGGCGTAAAAGTGTACGGGAAATTCTCATCGGGCGACCCCGACACCAGCAAGACAGCCGCCTCGTGGTTCGGCGCGTGTATCTTCCTGATTGTAGCCGCCACCATCCTGCGCTCATTCTTCCTTTAATAAATAATGTATGGCTGAATACCCGGTAAACAAGGGTATCGGCCGTCCGGTAGAGTTCAAGGGCTTGAAGGCACAGTACCTCTTCATCTTCTGCGGAGGTCTGCTGGCTCTCTTCGTCCTGTTCGTCATCCTCTACATGGTCGGCATCGACCAGTGGATATGTATCGGCTTCGGTTCGGCATCGTCCTCCCTCCTTGTGTGGCAGACCTTCGCGCTGAACGCCCGGTACGGCGAACACGGGCTGATGAAATTGGGAGCGGCACGGAGCCATCCCCGATACCTTATCAACCGGCGGCGGATAACCCGTCTGTTCAAACGACAACGAAAGGAAGAAAGACAATGAGGAATACATCGAAAATGACAACACTGGAAAACAAGTTCCCGCTTTTAGCGGTGGAGCATGGCTGCATCATCTCAAAGGATGCCGACATCACGGTGGCTTTCGAGGTGGAGCTGCCGGAGCTTTACACCGTGACGGGCGCGGAATACGAGGCGATACACAGTTGCTGGTGCAAGGCTATCAAGGTGCTGCCGGACTACTCCGTCGTCCACAAACAGGACTGGTTCATCAAGGAACGCTACAAACCGGAGCTTCAGAAGGACGACATGAGCTTTTTAAGCCGCTCTTTCGAGCGTCACTTCAACGAGCGTCCGTACCTGAAACACACCTGCTACCTCTACCTGACCAAGACAACAAAGGAGCGTAACCGGATGCAGAGCAACTTCAGCACGCTGTGCCGCGGGCATATCATACCGAAGGAGCTGGACAGGGAAACCACGACCAAGTTCATGGAAGCCTGCGAACAGTTCGAGCGCATCATGAACGACAGCGGGCTTGTCAGCCTGCGCCGCTTCTCCACCGATGAGATTGTGGGGACAGAGGGTAAGGCGGGCCTTATCGAACGCTACTTCTCCCTTATGCCGGAGGGGGATACCACCTTGCAGGACATCGAGCTTTCGGCAAGGGAGATGCGCATCGGCGACAACCGCCTGTGCCTGCACACCCTCTCCGATGCGGAAGACCTGCCGGGCAAGGTGGCGACCGACACCCGTTACGAGAAACTCTCCACCGACCGGAGCGACTGCCGCCTCTCCTTCGCCTCCCCCGTGGGGCTGCTACTCTCCTGCAACCACATCTACAACCAGTACGTACTGATAGACAACAGCGAGGAAGCCTTGCAGAAGTTCGAGAAGTCCGCCCGCAACATGCAGTCGCTCTCACGGTATTCAAGGAGCAACAGCATCAACCGCGAGTGGATAGACCAGTACCTGAACGAAGCCCGGTCATACGGATTGACTTCGGTAAGGGCACACTTCAACGTCATGGCGTGGAGCGACGACGCGGAGGATCTGAAGAATATCAGGAACGACGTGGGCAGCCAGCTGGCAAGCATGGAGTGCGTGCCGCACCACAACACCATAGACTGCCCGACGCTCTACTGGGCGGCGATACCCGGCAACGCGGCTGACTTCCCGGCGGAAGAGAGTTTCCACACCTTCATCGAGCAGGCGGTGTGCCTGTTCACGGAGGAAACCAACTACCGCAGCTCGCTCTCGCCCTTCGGCATCAAGATGGTGGACAGGCTCACGGGAAAACCGCTGCACCTTGACATCTCCGACCTGCCCATGAAGCGGGGTATCACGACCAACCGCAACAAGTTCGTGCTGGGTCCTTCGGGCAGCGGCAAGTCCTTCTTCATGAACCACCTCGTGCGCCAATATTATGAGCAAGGCGCGCATGTGGTATTGGTGGACACGGGAAACTCCTATCAGGGCTTGTGCGGCATGATCCGACGCAAGACAGGCGGAGCGGACGGTGTGTATTTCACCTACACGGAAGATAAGCCCATCAGCTTCAACCCGTTCTACACCGACGATTACATCTTCGACGTGGAGAAGAAGGACAGCATCAAGACCCTGTTGCTGACGCTCTGGAAGTCGGAGGACGACAAGGTGACAAAGACGGAGAGCGGCGAGCTGGGCAGTGCCGTGAGTGCCTATATTGAGCGCATCCAATCCGACCGTAGCATCGTGCCGTCGTTCAACACCTTCTACGAGTATATGCGTGACGACTACCGCAAGGAACTGGCACAGCGTGACATCAAGGTGGAGAAGTCCGACTTCAACATCGACAACATGCTCACCACCATGCGGCAGTATTACCGGGGCGGGCGTTACGATTTCCTGCTCAACTCCACGGAGAACATCGACCTGCTCGGCAAGCGGTTCATCGTCTTCGAGATAGATTCGATTAAAGAAAACCGCGAACTGTTCCCCGTCGTGACCATCATCATCATGGAAGCCTTCATCAACAAGATGCGGCGGCTGAAAGGCGTGCGGAAACAGCTTATCGTGGAAGAGGCTTGGAAGGCCCTCTCATCGGCGAACATGGCTGAATATCTGCGCTATATGTACAAGACGGTCAGAAAATATTACGGCGAGGCGATAGTGGTGACGCAGGAGGTGGACGACATTATCAGTTCTCCGGTGGTCAAAGAGAGCATTATCAACAACTCGGATTGTAAAATCCTGCTTGACCAAAGGAAATATATGAACAAGTTCGACCAGATACAGGCGTTGCTCGGACTGACGGAAAAGGAGAAGGGGCAGATACTCTCCATCAACATGGCGAACAACCCTTCACGGCTCTACAAGGAGGTGTGGATAGGTTTGGGCGGCACGCAGTCGGCGGTCTATGCCACGGAGGTCAGCGCGGAAGAGTATCTGGCGTACACCACCGAAGAAACGGAAAAGGTGGAGGTTTACCGTCTGGCGGAGAAGCTGGGCGGCGACATCGAAGCCGCCATCCGGCAGCTTGCCGAAAAGCGGAGGAACAAGGAATAACTAAAAAAAGAATGTATAAACAAAAAAAGAAAAACGCGTATGAATTTACCAAAAGTGAAAATGCTGCAAGTCAGCAAGTGCCTTATCGGATTGGCGGTCATGATGCTGCAATCCTGCGACGTGGCCGACAACCGCCGTGACATGTTGTGCGGGAACTGGGAGAGCGTGGATGGAAAACCTGACGTGCTTATCTACAAGGAGGGCGAAGCCTACAAGGTGACGGTGTTCCGCCGTAGCGGTCTGCGCCGCAAGCTCAAGCCGGAAACCTATCTCTTGCAGGAGGAAAACGGCAACCTGTTCATGAACACCGGCTTCCGCATCGACGTGTCCTACAACGAGGCAACGGACGTGCTGACTTTCTCGCCAAACGGTGACTATGTGCGGGTGAAGCCGCAGCCGGGACATCCGACCGAAGAATAACAACCACTAAAATCCAAAGTATGAGAACAAGAATAACAATGATTGTCTGCCTGTGCCTGCTTCTCGCAGGCAGGGCAAGCGCACAGTGGGTCGTAAGCGATCCGGGCAATCTAGCGCAGGGCATCATCAATGCCTCCAAAAACATCATCCATACCTCCAAGACCGCCACGAACATGGTGAGCAACTTTCAGGAGACGGTGAAAATCTATCAGCAGGGCAAGAAGTATTACGATGCCCTCAAATCGGTGAACAATCTGGTCAAGGACGCCCGCAAGGTGCAGCAGACCATCCTGATGGTGGGCGACATCACAGACATCTATGTGAACAGTTTCCAACGGATGCTCCGTGACGGGAATTTCAGACCCGAAGAGCTTTCCGCAATCGCTTTCGGCTACACGAAACTGCTGGAGGAAAGCAACGAAGTGTTGACGGAACTCAGGAACGTGGTGAACATCACCACGCTCTCCATGACCGACAAGGAGCGCATGGACGTGGTGGAACGCTGCCACTCCAAAATGAAGCGTTACCGCAACCTCGTGAGCTACTACACGAACAAGAACATCTCCGTGAGTTACCTGCGTGCGAAAAAGAAGAACGACCTCGACCGCATCATGGGGCTGTACGGGAACATGAACGAAAGATACTGGTAGCCTATGAAGTTCGACAACCTTCATCAGATTTTGCGCTCGCTTTACGAGCAGATGATGCCGCTGTGTGGGGACATGGCTGGTGTGGCGAAAGGCATCGCCGGACTGGGTGCGCTGTTCTACGTTGCCTACCGTGTATGGCAGTCACTGGCGAGAGCGGAACCGATAGACGTGTTCCCGATGCTCCGTCCTTTCGCCATCGGTCTGTGCATCATGTTCTTCCCCACGGTGGTGCTGGGCACGATAAACAGCATCCTGTCGCCCGTCGTGCAGGGCACGGCAAAGATGCTGGAGGCGGAAACGCTGGACATGAACCGATACCGGGAGCAGAAGGACAAACTGGAATACGAGGCGATGGTACGCAACCCCGAAACCGCCTACCTCGTGTCCAACGAGGAATTTGACAAGCAACTGGAGGAACTCGGCTGGTCGCCCTCCGACATGGTGACGATGGCGGGAATGTATATCGACCGGGGGATGTACAACATGAAGAAAAACATCCGCGACTTCTTCCGCGAGATACTGGAACTGCTGTTCCAAGCCGCCGCCCTCGTGATAGACACCGTCCGCACCTTCTTTCTCGTGGTGCTGGCGATACTCGGTCCGATAGCCTTCGCCCTGTCGGTATGGGACGGTTTCCAAAGCACGCTCACGCAGTGGATATGCCGCTACATACAGGTCTATCTGTGGCTTCCGGTGTCGGACATGTTCAGCACCATACTGGCGAAGATACAGGTGCTGATGCTGCAAAGCGACATCGAGCGGATGCAGGCAGACCCGAACTTCTCGCTGGATTCGAGCGACGGGGTGTATATCGTGTTCCTCTGCATCGGCATCATCGGCTACTTCACCATCCCCACCGTGGCGGGCTGGATTATCCAAGCCGGAGGCATGGGCAGCTACAACCGGACCATGAACCAGATGGCTGGACGGGCCGGAGGCATGGCGGGCGGAGTCGCAGGAGCGACCGCAGGAAACGCAGTCGGACGCATCGGCAAGCTGCTGAAATAATCAATGTGCAATCATAAACAGAAAAAGTAAAAATGGAATTCAAGTCACTCAGAAACATCGAATCGTCGTTCAGGCAGATACGCCTGTTCGGTATCGTCTTCCTGTCGCTGTGCACCGTGGTGACGGTGTGGAGCGTGTGGAACTCCTACCGTTTCGCCGAGAAGCAACGGGAGAAAATCTATGTGCTGGACAACGGCAAGAGCCTGATGCTGGCCTTGTCGCAGGATCTGTCGCAGAACCGCCCGGCGGAGGCACGGGAGCATGTGCGCCGCTTCCACGAGCTGTTCTTCACGCTATCACCTGAAAAAAGCGCGATTGAACACAACGTGAAACGTGCCTTGCTGCTGGCGGACAAGAGCGTGTACCACTATTATTCGGACTTCGCGGAGAAGGGGTACTACAACCGCATCATCGCCGGGAACATCAACCAAGTGCTGAAGGTGGACAGCGTGGTGTGCGACTTCAACGCCTATCCCTACCGTGCCGTGACCTACGCCACACAGAAAATCATCCGGCAGAGCAACGTCACCGAGCGCAGCCTCGTGACCACCTGCCGCCTGCTGAACGCATCGCGGTCGGATGACAACCCGAACGGTTTTACCATCGAGGGTTTCACCATCATTGAGAACAAGGATTTACAGACTATCAAACGGTAACAGGACATGAAAAGTATCAGAAAATCAATGTGGGGCATGTATTGGAAACTCCACGACAAACGGAAACGCTTGGCGGCAAGTCTCAAAGGGTATCTGGACGGCTTGCCGCCGGAAACACGCCGCCGCATCGTGCTGGGGATGTTCGCCGCCTTCGCGGTGCTTGCCCTTTACACCTTCGGCAGAGCCTATGACATCGGCAGGAACGACGGCTCACATATGGAAACGGGACACGCCGGACGGGTGGAACTGCCGACCCCGGCGGAAACAGGCAATCACTTAACACCTTATTTATATGGAACAGACAAAGAATGAACCGACGAAAGAGAACAAAGCTGCTCCCGAAACGGGGAAACCGAAAAAGGAGCGCGAACCGCTGACAGAGGCGCAACGGCTGAAACGGCAGAAGATGATCGTGCTGCCCGCTATGGTGCTGGTGTTCATCGGGGCGATGTGGCTGATATTCGCCCCGTCCTCCGGCAAGGAACAACCGCCGGGAACGGACGGATACAACACCGAAATGCCCGACGCTGACAAGGCGAACAAGCAGATTATCGGCGACAAGTTGAAAGCCTACGAGCATGGGGAGATGGAAGAGCGTCAGGAGAGCCGCAACCGTGCCATCGGGCAGCTGGGCGACATGTTCGACCGCGAGATAGCGGGAACGGAGAACGGAGTGGACTTCGACCTCGCCAATCCGGGCGGCAAGGAAGAAAGGGCAAAGCCAGCCACGCCGCAGACCATCCAATCCTCCGCAGCCGCCTACCGTGACCTGAACGCCACGCTCGGAAACTTCTACGACCAGCCGAAAAACGACAATGCGGAGATGGACGAATTGTTGGAGCGCATCGCATCGCTGGAGTCGGAACTGGAAAGCGAGAGGGGCAAGGCTTCCTCTATGGACGAGCAGGTGGCTCTTATGGAGAAGTCCTACGAGCTGGCGGCAAAGTACATGGGCGGTCAGAACGGAGGACAGCCATCGGCGGAACAGAGGGCAGAGCCAACTACCGTGCAGAAAGGGAAGAAGAACAAGGCAATGCCAATCAGACAGGTGGAGCATCAAGTAGTTTCTTCACTCTCACAGCCCATAAGTAACGCGGAGTTTGTCGCTGCCTTCTCGCAGGAACGCAACAGAAGGTTCAACACGGCTGTCGGCACGGCGGAGGTATTGGACAGGAACACCATCCCGGCGTGCGTGCGTGCATGGTGCGCAGAGCGTGACGGACGGGCAAACGGTAAGGCTCCGCCTGCTGGAGCCTATGGCGGTGGCAGGCAGGACAATCCCACTGGGTGCGGTGGTGGTCGGCACGGGCAAGATACAGGAAGAACGGCTCGACATAGAGATTACCTCGCTGGAATACGACGGCACGATTATCCCCGTGGAGCTTGCGGTCTATGACACGGACGGACAGCCCGGTATCTTCATCCCGAACTCGATGGAGATAAATGCCGTCGGGAGGTCGCCGCCAACATGGGCGGCTCACTCGGAAGCAGCATCAACATCTCCACCAATGCCGGGGCGCAACTCGCCTCCGACTTGGGCAAGGGGGCTGATACAAGGCACGAGCCAGTACATCGCCAAAAAGATGCGAACCGTCAAGGTGCATCTGAAAGCCGGGTACAGGGTCATGCTTTACCAAGAAAAAGATTAAAATCAGAAAAAACAGTTACCACTAAAAATCCAAAAGTATGAGAAAAACAATCATCATGCTCGCCCTCTCTATGGGCATCGTATCTGCCAATGCGCAGGAGAATGTAACCGTTGAAACGACCAACGGAAGTAATGAACAGCCGACCTTGACGAAGGAGGTCTATCCGCAGAAGGAGGCGGACGGCGACCTGTATCACGGTCTGTCGCGCAAGCTGGCCTTCGACCGCATGATACCGCCGCACGGTCTGGAAGTGACCTACGACAAGACCGTCCACGTCATTTTTCCGGCGGAGGTGCGCTATGTCGATTTAGGCTCGCCCGACCTGATTGCCGGGAAAGCCGACGGTGCGGAGAACGTCATCCGTGTGAAGGCTACCGTAAGGAATTTTCCCAACGAAACGAATATGTCCGTCATCACGGAGGACGGCAGTTTCTACACCTTCAACGTGAAGTACGCCGCCGAACCGCTGTTGCTCAACGTGGAGATGTGCGACTTCATCCATGACGGCAGCACGGTGAACCGCCCGAACAACGCGCAGGAAATCTATCTGAAAGAGCTGGGCAGCGAAAGCCCGATGCTGGTGCGCCTTATCATGAAGTCCATCCACAAACAGAACAAGCGCGAGGTGAAGCATATCGGCTGCAAGCGTTTCGGCATCCAATACCTGTTGAAAGGCATCTACACGCACAACGGCTTGCTTTATTTCCACACGGAGATAAAGAACCAGAGCAACGTGCCTTTCGATGTGGACTACATCACTTGGAAAATCGTGGACAAGAAGGTTGCGAAGCGTACTGCCGTGCAGGAGCAGATTATTCTGCCGCTCCGCGCGCAGAACTACGCCACCCTCGTGCCGGGCAAAAAGAGCGAGCGCACGGTCTTCACGATGGCGAAGTTCACCATCCCCGATGACAAGTGCCTCGTGGTGGAATTGAACGAGAAGAACGGCGGCCGTCACCAGTCCTTCGTGATTGAGAACGAGGATTTGGTACGCGCGGGTACCATCAACGAACTTCAAGTACGCTGACCATGAGAAAGTACATCGCAATAATCATCGCGTCGCTTGCCCTTTTTACAGGGCAGGCGCACGCCCAGCGGTGTCTGCCGAAGATGCAGGGCATCGAGGTGAGGGCGGACATGGCGGACGGCTTCAATCTCGGCGGCAAGGACGGCGGGTACAGCTTCGGGGCGGCTCTCTCCACCTACACGAAGAAGGGGAACAAGTGGGTGTTCGGTGGCGAATACCTGTTGAAGAACAATCCCTACAAGGACACCAAGATACCCGTGGCGCAGTTCACGGCGGAGGGCGGCTATTACTTCAAGATACTGTCGGACGCCCGAAAGATTGTTTTCGTCTATGCCGGGGCTTCGGCTCTCGCCGGATATGAGGCGGTAAATTGGGGGAAGAAGGTGCTGCATGACGGCTCCACGCTGCACGACCGGGACGCCTTCATCTACGGCGGTGCGCTGACGCTCGATGTGGAGTGTTACGTGGCAGACCGTATCGCCCTGCTTGCCAACCTGCGGGAGCGTTGCCTTTGGGGTGGCGACACACGGAAGTTCCACACGCAGTTCGGGGTCGGTATCAAGTTCATCATCAACTGACACGGGCATGGAAAGGACGGAAATAGATGCTGTCAGAAGGATGCCGCTTGCGGATTTTCTCGCACGGCTGGGGCATGAGCCTGTCAGAAGGAGCGGTAACGAGCTGTGGTATCTTGCCCCGTACAGGGGCGAGCGCACATCCTCTTTCCGTGTGAACGTGGCGAAACAGCTCTGGTACGACTTCGGTTTGGGCAAGGGCGGCGACATCTTCACGCTTGCCGGGGAGTTTCTGCAAAGCGATGACTTCATGAAGCAAGCGAAGTTCATAGCGGAAGCCGCCAATATGACGGTTGCCGGATGGGAAAAGCCCGTCTATCTCTCGAAGCCGACCGAATCCGTTTTTGAGGATGTGGAGGTCGCTCCGCTGCTCCGCTCACTGCTGACGGAGTATTTAGAGGAACAGGGCATCCCTTACGCCATCGCATCCCGTCACTGCTGCCGCTTGAACTACGGTGTGCGTGGGAAACGGTATTTTGCCGTTGGCTTTCCGAACATGGCAGGTGGCTATGAAGTCAGAAGCCGATATTTCAAGGGTTGCATACCTCCGAAGTCTGTATCACTGGTAAAGGCGAATGACATCCCGGCTGACGAGTGCCTCGTGTTCGAGGGCTTCATGGACTTTCTCTCTGCCGTGACGCTTGGTGTAACCGGTAACGCTGACTGTCTTGTGCTGAACTCAGTCGCCAACGTGGAGAAGGCGGCGGGATTGCTGGACGGATACGGGCGCATCGGCTGCTTCCTCGACCGTGACGAAGCCGGACGGCGGACGCTTGCCGCACTTGTGGGGCGATACGGGGAGCGTGTCACCGACCGTTCCTCCCTCTATGACGGTTGCAAGGACTTGAACGAGTACCTGCAACTGACAACGAAAAAAAAAACAGAAAAACAACCATCTAAAAATCGAAGAACAATGAACATACTGAACAACAGAAACAAGAGAACATCAATATTCAAGGCAGTGGCGTTATGCCTGATAGCCGCCATGTCATTCACCCTCGTGTCATGTGACGATGACATGGACATCCAGCAGTCCTATCCCTTCACGGTGGAGGTCATGCCCGTGCCGAACAAGGTAGTAAAGGGGCAGACAGTGGAAATCCGCTGTGAACTGAAAAAGGAGGGCGACTTTTCGGGTACGCTCTATACCATCCGCTATTTCCAGTTCGAGGGGGAAGGCTCGCTCAAAATGGATAACGGCATCACCTTCCTGCCTAACGACCGCTACCTGCTGGAGAACGAAAAATTCCGCCTGTACTACACGGCGGCGGGTGATGAGGCGCATAATTTCATCGTGGTGGTGGAGGATAACTTTAGCAACTCCTACGAACTGGAATTTGACTTCAACAACAGGAATGTAAAGGACGACGATCTTACCATCGTTCCCATCGGCAACTTCAGCCCCTTGTTGAAATGATGCGTGTATTCATGACAATGCTCTGTTCACTTCTGACGGTCTGTTCTGTGTCCGCGCAGATCAGCCGCCAAGAGGGAACGGACGGGCAGGCGGCAATCTACCGACTGCCGCTTATGGAACGTGCTTTTTTATGCTGCCGCTACTTTGAAGGCTGGCACTCAGAAAAACACTACCCATACGTCGGTTGGGGTCACAAACTTTTGCCAAACGAGAAGTATTCAGCACGAACCATGACAAAACGGGACGCGGATGAACTTTTGCGGAAAGACCTGCGCAAATTTGTCGCCATGTTCCGTAAATTCGGAGTTGATTCGATTTTGCTTGGCACGTTAGCTTACAATGTGGGACCGGCGAAGCTGTTAGGCAGCAAAACAATCCCCAAAAGCACCTTAATCAAGAAGCTGGAAGCTGGTGACAGGAACATCTACCGTGAGTATATCGCCTTCTGCAACTACAAGGGTAAACGCCACGCCATGCTGCTCAAACGGAGAAAAGCGGAGTTTGCGCTGTTGTATATCCCATAAAGGACTGACAAAACTGGCAAAAGACGTGCCATATTTAACTTGGCACGTCTTTTGCTCTATCACTTGATAGATTATCGTAGGATTTTCTCGTTAATTGACATCGTTGAGCCATTTTTGCCTATCGGTTTCCAAATAACACTTCAAGTTGTAAATGTTGTGAGAGCAATACAAAACATAGTTATTAACCATAAAAAGTATAGCGAAATTATGAAGAAAGTATTTAGGAAAATTCAGAAAGGAACAACAAAAATGATTGAACGTATCAAATCGTTGGGGAAATGGAGACGAAGCAGAAATGTGTAGTTCAACGGTTCGAGATTATCATTCCCCTCCACCAAACAAAAATAACGACCCAATATATAGCCTCCGCAAGTTTTACTTGCGGATTTTTTAGTTATCGCAGATTGGACAAAGGTTTCTTTGCTACTTTCTTTGTCCGCCATCATGCTCACTGAAAGAAAGTAGGGCGGCTCTCGCCGCCCCGCCACTCAAAAAGCGTGTGTAAAGTCCCGTCACCATCGTGACCATTTCCTCCAGCATATCAAAATAGATACCCTCGTGTACGGCAATGTCCTTTGTCTTGCACTCAAAGGTCTTTTGCTGAACGTCCTGCGGTAGAAGCGCATATTGTAGAGGTCTGCCCCTTCGTCATAGATGATGTCAAGGCGGTTGGCACTTGTTTTGTTCCTTGCAAGGCTCATCCGTAAGCCGTTGCCCATATCTATGAAATCACGGCTACCTGTCATGGCGGTGAAGCGTTTTCCGCCTATCTGCTGTAATATCGTCTTGGCTATCATATCTTTTTGTTTTTAGGGTTTTAAGTATTGGCGGTGCGGACACCGCCATCCCGTTCAAAATTCTCGCATTTCGGAAATGGGGGTCTGCCGTTGTAGCCACTCTTTCACACATTCCATATTGTACTCGCTCGTGATGACTGCCGTATGGCTGTCGGTGGCGGTATCGTGAAACGTGTAGGTTTCGTAATCATCTATCCACCCCACTTTTGAGGGTCGTACTGCACAAGTGTCCGCCTGCGTCTTCCGATACCCGATTGGAAACGCTCGTATTTCTCCGTACCTGCTTCACTCGATTGATGGTCATTCGTGTTGAAGATGGTTAAACTTGTCAAGTTCGTGCTTCTCGGCAAACTCCTTTACGCTCTTTCTCAATTCCCCCTCACTCGTTGTGAGAGTGAGGAGGTTTACAAATTCAAGGAACATCGTGGGGATTGCATCATCCCACACACAAATCATGCTTTCAATTCTTACTTCCATATCAATGTTGTTTTAGGGGTTATGCTATGCCGCTTTCATCCGCTCACGGATAAGGTTGGCGTTCTTGTTCACAAGGTCTATGATGCGCTCGTGATATTCGGTGTCCTGGTTGTGCTTGCCGTGGCACTGCACCACTTCGAGGGTTCGCAAGTCCACCTCTACGGTTTCAATAATCTCATCGCCAATCCTTGCCGAGAGTATGAGGGTGTCGGCTTTCTTGTAGTATCCACTGCCAAACACGCAGATGCCCTGCGTCTTGCCCTCGTTGTAATACTCGTCTATGCTTTCAAGCACCTTGACGATTATTTCCTCGTCCGTGATTACCAAGCCGAAGAATTTGGATTTGTTGGCGATGAAATCCTCCGCATCTTTCTTTCGTTGGAGTTGTCGCTGTTGCTCACGCTCACGCCTTTCAATCTCCCAACGGCGTTGCTCTGCGGCTCTTTCCTTCTCGTGTATGGCTTCAATCTTTCGGGTTGCGTTGTCGTGTGCCGCCATGAAATCTTCGGGACAGATGTTCTTCGGGTTACGGAGGTCTTGACCGAGTTTTTTGAGCATACGCAGATAGTCGCACCACATTGGGAAGTTGTCTATCTGATACTTGTGACGCTTGGCAATCAGATATGATGCCCAACATTCATCGGCAGTACGGGCATTGAAAAGGAAGTGTTTCATGACCTCAATCTCACCGCCTTTCATAAGGGTTTCAATTCGTGGGTCGGAAAGCAGAGCCTTGAAAAGACGCACGGGGGTAAATGCCGTGGAAATCGCCCTTGAAGCCGTTACGTCTGAGTTGGGGCAATATCCTCATCTTTGGATATGCACAGCTTCTTGCCACCACATCATCGTATAGGCTGTTGTGCGGTCTTACCTCCATATCGCTGCCTAATGCCCACACATCGCAGTAGCAGAAAAGGAAGCCACGGAGCAACGCCATATCCGTAACCTTGCCGTCGGGTGAAATCCAACGCTGCACGACCTCGTGGCAGTAGAAACGCATCGGTTCGCCTTTCCTGCTCTCGCATCTGACCTGCGCCACGCGGATTACCTGATACCCTTTGCAGGTGGTTATCACGCTGAAATACTGCGTTTCCTTGTAGATGCGTCTGCGTGTGTCCTGCACTTTGAGTTCGGCATGGCATTGGGGGCAGGTGCAGCCTTCAAGGGTGTCGCATAGTCCGCTGTCGCTGTGCCACTCGTGACCGCAGTCGGAACAGGTGATGTTCCCTTTCTTGGTGCGGTAGCCGATATGCTCAACGCAGTGGCGGTATGCCCAATCTATTTGTGTCGCTGATATGGGGCGAAGGTTGGCGGAAAGTCTTGCCACCTCTTTCTGTATCTTGGTCTTCGGTTTCATAAGCCTAAATCAAATAATGAGGGTTGGGGTTGGTTTTCTTTTCTCGCTGACGTTCTGTGGCGGTTCTGCAACTTGCGGAGTTCCTCCTCTTGGTATTTGCGGACAGCGTTCTGACGTGCCTCCGCCTTTTCCTCTGCCGTGAGTTCCACAACATGGTTCACAACCACTTGGCAGTCCATCGGTTTGCCCACCTCTATCTCGTTTTCCTCATAGTAGTGGATGGCTTGCCCGAATATCTCTCCGTCCGTGAAACCGTTGCAACCGCTTTTCTGCACATAGTTCAGAATGTGGGTCACGCACTCGTCCATATTCTTGGCAGGGTTGCGGTACTTCTTTGCAAATAGCGCATCTTCCTCCGCACGCTGTTCCAAGTACATATGTATCGTTCTCTTGAAATGGTCTGTTCCTTTCATATCGCTGTCATTTTTAGATTATCTGTTTCAGTATCTCTCTCCAATAGGTCGGCTCTACCTCGCTGAGAAGGAAGTCCATGAAATCCCTCCGTGCGTCCTTGTTCAGTTCGTGGTACAATCTTCGGAAAGTTTCAAAATTGCCGTTGATGTACGTTTCCACCATATACACGAAGATGTTGTCCACCTCGTAATATCTGCACTGCTGCGCTGCCGTCTTGCTGTTTCTCTTTGCCATGTCGGTAAGGGTCAAAGGGTGAATAACCAAAGGATGAAGCCGAAGAAGGCAATGGTGGAAAGGATAGCCACGATTACACCTATCGCCACTCGGAACACTCCGTTTACAATCTCTCTGATGATACCCCAAAGGATGCCGAACACCCCGAAGGCGGTGCGCATCATCAAGCCGCATATCGCCAACCCGATGTGTTGCGCCATTTGTCTGAAATTTGCCGTTGCCGTCATATCTTCGCTGTTTTTGATTTTTTTGTTTTTAATGCGGATTCAAGAGCTGAGGGAGTTGAGTTTCAAACTATCTTATCTGCCTCTCGTTTATCCGACATTTTTTTTATGCGTCTTTCTGTCGCATCGGTCGTTTTCGTTTCGGGTGCTTGAAAAGGTAGGGATTAGGGAATGCAAGGTTTTTCGGTCAAAATACTACCCGCAGGGCTGGAGATTTTTACCGAAAACAGGAGGCTTGACCTTGCTTTCCCGTCCAATCCCGGAATTACCTTTGCGCCCAGAACGAAAATGACTGACTGATGCGGCTCACTGAAAGGCGCAAAATGGAGGTAAACGAAAACAGAGGCAGATTGGGTGGAAAAAAACTTCAGGGGAAAATCCGTAAAAAAAAGAATCACCAAAAGGAAAAAGACATCACCGGAAGCGTGAAAAGGGCAAACCACAACAAAGGAAGTATGATTGTTTCCGATCCGACGGAACTTGTCCAGCCGGGCGACAACAATCATTCTTCCCGGTTTGTCCGGCTGTGTGTGGCCGCCTGTTTCATTCATGGGGCAGGCTGACACACTCTGCATTCACTTTCCGCTTCCGGCAAAAGGGACAGCGAAAAAAGAAAAATCATTTGAAAACCCGTAAAAGCACCTCTTGGCATAGGCGCAAAAGAAAGGGGCATCGCATCATCAGTCTAAACATCGTTTAGGCGTGAGGCAATGCCCTTTTCTCCGGCTATGCGGCAGTCTGCACACGTTTGTTCAAAACTCGTTTTGGGCAATGGTGTTCCGACGGATAAAACCGCTTTTACGGAAAAATCTTATGAATGAGGGGATAAAAAAACGGGAGTTTATATCAAAATCTCGAATTAAATAGCTACTTTTGCATATGAAGAGTTCTTTGAAGGTTACGCAACGCGCAGAAGGATAATGCAGTAGATAACTAACTAAATCGTGGAAACATGGTCTTCGGTTGTATTTCTTGTCTTTTGACTTTTCGTTTTTTGTCTGACTTTTTACGGCCTTTGCCGTGTCATACCGGTACAGGTCATAATCTTCGATCAGCTTGATCAGCCGGTTGGCGTAGGCTCGGTCTGTTGCGTATCCGCATTTTTGCAAACCTCTTGCCCAACCTTTATAGTCGGTTATTTTAAGTTTGAACAGAGAGGCATAACGGGGACGGCCGACCAGAAAACGGGCGTGGTCTTCGTAAGACTGTTCCGGATTCTTATATTTGCGGAAACATTCTCCGCGCAGGTCATCGTCGTGATAGACACGCCCACCCCTCCAGTCGGAATGACATTTGATGCCGAAGTGGTTGTTCGATTTGCGTGCCAGCTCGCTTCGCCCGGCTCCCGACTCCAATAACCCTTGTGCAAGCGTGATACTTGCAGGGATACGGTACTTTTTTTGATGCTGGATCGCTAAACTGCTGTATTGTTTGATATACTTTTCGTATGCCGGCACTTTCCGTTGGCTGGCTCCGAGTGCCGTTCCGGTAACGGACAGCACCAACAACAGGGAAAGGATTCGTAATGTTAATCGCATGACTGATTCGTTGTATGTAATTATATTTAACGGCAAAGATAATTAATTTGTTTTACATCATTGTCATAGTCTTGTGGCGGGGGTGGGGTGGGAGGCTGCATTATAATTGGGCAGATATGGATCATAAATGATGATTGGTCACCATGTTATTTATAAATAAGGATTATGCGGATTTCCGATTCGGCTTCACCTGTCTTTGAAATCTTTTGATTGTTATGGGGTACAAGGGTGAAGGTAAACATCCGGACTGCCTTCACCTCAGGATTTTGCCTTCACCATTATCTCGTCCTGATTTAGGTTGACCATGTCGCTCTGATTCGTTTCCACTACTATATATTTAAATGAAAGATAGGAGTTTACAGCTATTACTACCGCTCTTTAACCTTTCGCCCTTGGTCGAAAAGGCTTTTGACATTGGTCGAAAGTGTTTTTGACCAAGGGCGAAAGCCTTTTCGACTAAAGGCAAAAGGTTAATGAATGGGCTGTTTGACAATAGAAACATGGCTATTGTTTATCACGAATGTATTTGGGCTTTCTCTATATTTTCTTTATTTTTGCTTGTATCATTTAGAGTGTTATTTCATGAAAGAAATCAAGTTGGAGACAAAAATCCGGATTTATTCTCTTGCCGAACTACCGGAAGAAGAGTCGCGGTTAATGGAGGCGGCCATAAAAGCGACGGGACAATCGTATGCCCCTTATTCGAAGTTTCATGTCGGAGCGGCAGCTTTGCTGGAGGACGGCACGATCATAACCGGCAGTAATCAGGAGAATGCCGCTTACCCTTCCGGTCTGTGTGCGGAGCGGGTGGCGTTGTTTCATGCCGGCCATCAATATCCGGATATGCCTGTTGTCGCTCTTGCCATTGCAGCCGCCACGAATGGCCGGCAGGTCGAGAGCATTTCTCCTTGCGGTGCATGCCGCCAGGTTTTGTTGGAGGCGGAACAACGCTATGGCAAGCCGATGAAGGTCTTGTTGTGCGGCACGAAAGAGGTTGTGGTGGCGGAGAGTGCCGAATCACTGTTGCCGCTTTGTTTTGGGGCGAAAGATCTGAAATAAAAAAGAAGAGCGCTATCGTAAACAACGGGCGCTCTTCCTTTTTTATATTTGGTTATTGTTTGTCCGAGATCAGATTCCTAACGAAGCCTTTATCGCTTCGATCTTTTCTGCTCCTGCTTTTTCGGCAGCCGGCAGTTCGTCGAGGCTCTTTACTTTGGAATGGACTTCGCAATAGAACTTGATCTTCGGCTCCGTGCCGGAAGGACGGATAGATACTTTCGTTCCGTCTTCAGTGAAATATTGGAGAACGTTGGAGGTTGTCGGCATATCCAATGTCAGTGTTTCGTTTTCAACATAGTCTTTACCTTTCAGGGAAGCGTAGTCGTAGAATAACGTAACTTTGGAACCGGCGATTTCCTGCAACGGGTTTTCACGGAAGTGTTTCATCATCGCTTCAATCTCTTCAGCGCCGCTCTTGCCTTTCTTTACAACGGAGATTCCTTTTTCTTTAGAGAAACCATACTGAACGTAGATGTTCTGTAATAACTGGTACATCGTGATACCCTGGTCTTTCGCCCAGGCTGCGATTTCAGCCAGAATGGCACAAGCAGAAACGGCATCTTTGTCGCGAACGAAATCTTCGCATAGGAAGCCGTAGCTTTCTTCACCGCCACCGATATAGTTCTTCTTTCCTTCGTTCTTCTTCATGACATCGGCGATCCATTTGAAGCCGGTGTAAACGTCATACACTTCGACACCGTTCTTCTCGGCGATCGTACGGATCAGTTCGGTCGTAACGATTGTCTTGACAATATATTCCTTGCCGTTGATCTTACCGAGTTCTTTCCAGCGGGTGATGAGATAGTAGACGAACATCAAAGCGGTCTGGTTACCGTTCAGCAATACCCATTCGCCTTCGTTGTTCTTAACGGCTGCACCTACTCGGTCTGCATCCGGGTCGGAAGCCAATACCAGCTCGGCGTCTGTTTCCTTGGCCTTTTCAACTGCCAGAGCCAAAGCCGCCGGTTCTTCCGGGTTGGGAGAAACAACGGTAGGGAAGTCGCCGCTTACTACGTCCTGTTCGGGTACATGGATGATATTCGTGAAACCGAATGCTTTCAATGTCGGCGGGATAACCGTCACGCCTGTTCCGTGGATCGGCGTGTAGACGATCTTCATGTCATGGTGACGTGCGATGGATTCCGGTGACAAAGAAATCTTTGTCAGGTCGTTGATATATTGTTCATCGATTTCCTTGCCGATGATTTCGATCAGTTCCTTGTTGCCTTTGAACTTGATTTCGCTGGCATTACGGATTTTGTTGACTTCGGCAATCGTATTCTTGTCATGCGGAGCGATCATCTGGGCGCCATCGTCCCAATACGCCTTGTACCCGTTATATTCTTTCGGGTTGTGCGAAGCGGTCAGGATAATACCGCTCTGGCATCCCAACTTGCGGATGGTATATGACATTTCAGGGGTCGGGCGAAGGTCTTCGAACAGATACACCTCGATGCCGTTTGCAGAGAAAATGTCGGCAGAGATTTCAGCAAATTTGCGGCTGTTGTTACGGCAGTCATGGCCGATGACAACTTTGATCTGGTCCAGATCGGCAAATTCCTTTTTCAGATAGTTGGATAAGCCTTGTGTGGCTGCTCCTACCGTGTAGATGTTCATACGGTTTGAACCTACTCCCATGATGCCTCTCAAACCGCCTGTGCCGAATTCCAGGTCTTTGTAGAATGATTCGATCAGTTCCGTCGGATCTTCGTTGTCTAATAGAGCCTGCACCTGTGCACGTGTTTCAGCGTCATAACTTTTAGTAAGCCAGCTTTGCGCCTTGCTTCTTACCATTTCTAACAGTTCCTTGTTTTCCATGACCTATATGTCTTGCTTTTAATTTAAAGAAATCCTGATTTTGAAATTAACAAAGGTACAAATAAATTGATAATTTCAAGATTCAGGCTTTTTATTTACCAGACAAAAGAATACTTGTATTCCGACCGGTTTCCGGCTGCATCCGTAACGGTTAGTTTGAGGGTGTGTTTCCCTTTTTGAGCCGTTCTTTATCGAACTTGTAGGTAATGACCGATTTGCTGTTCATTTCGAACAGGACGTACTGCCCGTCTATTTCTCCCCGGTAGGTTTGTACGCCGCTCAGGTTATCGGACAGGCGGAAAACGAATGCCTGCTTGCTGATCCATGTGTTGGCGCCCAACGGGGTGATCGTCGGTGCTTTGAGATCTTGCCCGACCGTATAATTGCCAAGTTCTTTGATCGTGCCGTCGATCCAGCCGTTCCGGTAAGTGCCGCCGATCCAGGATCGACGTCCTTTCTGAGTGCGGATGATACCATATTGCTGCTTGTTTTCCAGCGTGTCGACTCGTAAACGCAAGGACAGCCGGGCCGAGCTGTGAAGCGGAACGGGGCGGTTATGCAGGATGTGCGTGTCTGCCAATGCCGTGCTGTCTTCTTTTACCGAATAACGGAAATAAAGATCGTCGTACAGGTTTCCTTTCGGGATCGTCATCCGGATACCTTTTGCTCCGAACCGGTTGTCGGCCATCCAATGAAACAGCTCTGTACCTTCGGTCTCGATCTCTGGAATCTCCTGTTCTTTCCCTTCTATCCAAACGGAGAGGCGAGTTGTGTTGCCGAATGCATCGGCGAGCGTATACGTGAGATGATACGTTTTCTCTTCTTCTATATGGATGATTCCCCGGTTGATGCTTTCGTTAAAACGGAGGCGGTTACCTGGTTCTACGAAGCTGCGCATATAAAAGGAGCGACGCTCTTTCCATTCCTCATAATCGACATAGCTGTTCAAGTAGCGGGTCTCGTCGAAAGCAAAGCGGTCCAGGTTGCTATGGTAGATGATCTGGCTGTCTTGGCGGAGGGTAATATCCTTCACTCCGTAGATATTTGTCGTATTATCCATATAATCGTAGGCTTTGACCGCAAGCCCGATTTCTCCCCAAGCTTCGATCTTACCGGTGATGGTTTGTTTGCCGTTTTTGGCCGTGACCGGTTTTAGCTCCAGTTTACGGCTGCTGCCGTTGACCACTCCTTTGCCTGGTTGCGGGCAGACCAGGATTCCCTGTATTTTCGGTGCGCGGGTGTCGGTTATCTTCTCTTTGAAATATTCGATAGGATCGAGTACCTCTTCACTTTCCGTGTCGCGTACTTCGAAGTGGAGATGCGGGCCTCCCGAACTTCCGGTGTTTCCGCTATAGGCGACAATTTCTCCTTTTTTGACCGGGAGTTGGTCCGGGTCGAGGAACAAGTTCACGTTGAAGCTTTCCTGTTCGTATTGCTGTGTCTTGATATATCGGGCGATGGAAGGGGCGAATCGTTGCAAATGACCGTAGACGGTTGTCGTTCCGTCCGGATGTGTCAGGTATAAACCGTTTCCGTATCCCCACGGACTGACGGATATACGTGATACGTATCCGTCCTGTACGGCGTGGATGGGCTTCTCTTCAACTCCTTGTGTCTTAAAATCTATTCCGGAATGGAAATGATTGTTGCGCAACTCCCCGAAGTTACCGCTCAACAAGATCGGGAAATCGAATGGCTGGCGGAGTTGTTGGGCGCTTATTGTCTGTATGAAAAAAAAACAGTATGGCGATATATAGTTTGTACATATTCTATCTGTATTTAAAAAAACAAAAGTAATCATTTATTTCAATAGTAGAAAGTCGACGATCAAAGGGAGATGGTCGCTGTAGCCACCTTCGTATTTGAAGCCATAGTAGGTGCGGAAAGGGCGTTCGCCACGCCAGGTTTTATCTTTTATGAGCAGGAATGACGGTGAAAAGATGCGGGCGCTTCCTGGGATGAGCTGCATCTGGGAGGTGGTGTCGGTGAGAGAGGACGACAGGATGATTTGATCTAACTGGCTCCATTCCCCTTGATATTTATGACTTCCAGGAGGAACTGACCGGTTCTTGGCAAACAGGTTGTATAGAAGGAGAGATGGATAAGCATTCGTCCGAGGTTTCATAGGCATGGAACCTGAACCGGACAGGCATGGAACCTGAACCGGATGGGCATCCAGTATTTCCCGGATGCTCGTGTCGTCCGGCGTATCATTAAAATCTCCCATAATCAGGATGTGTGGGGCAGGACGGAGGTTGTGGATCGAGTCGCATAATGTACGCAGGGTACGTGCGGCATCCAAACGGTCCGGTTCGCTTTCTTTTTCTCCTCCGTAACGGGAGGGAAAATGGCAGACAAAGACATCGATCCGGTCTCCGGTAATCACATCTCCCCATACATGCAGGATATTACGGGTATGTTTATGCTGCTTGCGGGTAAAACGGACTGGATGTTCCGTGTGTCCCTGATAGCGAAACTTGTCCCGCTGGTAAAGAAATGCTACATTAATCCCTCGCGTGTCTTGTCCGTGTGTCATGCAATAACGGTAATGCTGCCGACGGAGCGGAGTGAAATCCAGAAGCCGGACAAGGACGGAATCGTTTTCGACTTCACAAAGTCCGATCAAAGCCGGAGTGCTCCATTCTCCCGCTGCTGTGATGACTTTTGCCAGTTGTTGTAGTTTATGGTAAAACCGTCCGGACGTCCAGTGGCGGTTGCCGGAGGGGAGGAAATCATTGTCCGCCGTAAGCGGATCGTCTTTCGTGTCGAACAGGTTCTCGACGTTGTAGCTCATCACGCGGAAGTCTGTTTGCCCTTGTGAAGGCAAAGAAAACAATGTCAGGATAAAAAACGTCATAGTTAAGGTTCTGGCCATATCGTTTTATTTTGTTTCATCTTCTTTCGGTACGAATTCGTAGGCTCCGATATCGGGACCGTCGTTTGTCAGGCGGTTTATGCCGTAGCGGTCCACCGGATATTGCTGCGTGACGAAGATATCGGCTTTCCCAACTCCTAAGGTCGTCAGCGAATCCGGACGGAAATCAAAACGGTATTTGTTTTTTTCGCCACCTTTTAACCTGTAGGACGGACTGGTATTGGTGAACAATACCTCTTTGAAGTGGTCATTGTTGCTGCCATTCGTTTTGATTACGCAATGGTTGAACAGGTATTCGAATGATGCCGCACCGTCGACGGATAGATTGAGTTCCCCTTTATATGCTTCTTTGCCAGCATCGAAACTGCCGTCGATGATGCAGTTGTCGAATGTCGCTTTGAGCGGATAAGCCTCTTCATTCGCATTGTTTGCCATCGTGAGGCAAGGCGTGGTCCGTTTTTCCAATGTCATGAAATTGGCAAGCGTACAATGGACGAAACAGTAGTTCCCGCCAATCAGAACCACGACACCTCCTCCGGCATTGGTCAATTCCGTGTTGGTCACTTCAATCTTGCAATTGCGTGCAGAGAATAGGTGCTCTCCCATATTCGTGATTTGGGAATTGCTTAGTTTCAGTTTGGATTCGTCCGGTGACGACTTTTCGAATGTCAGTCCTGTTTTTCCGTTTCGCACGATGACATTGTCCATAATGTTATGGTAGCTTTCCGGACGGAAGAAAATCCCTCCCCATTGTGATGGTGTCCGGTCGTAGGGCAGGATGTCGTTCAGTATGAAATCCAGACGGTCTCCGCGGAAGACAATCGGATTTTCGCGTGTCCCTTTGGCCAGCAATGTCCCGTATGTGATGACTTTCGCTGTGTCGTGCATATAGAACGTTGCGCCCGGATCGATGTTGAGCGTGATGTTGGGAGAAATAACCAGACTGTCATATATAAGGTAGGGCCGTTCGGCTGTAAAATGCGTGTCTTGTGTCAGGATAAGCCCGTTTTTATACAGGTTTACATTTCGTCCGTATGCTTCGAGGCGGACAGACTGTTTGACTCCGTTTGTGGTGAAGATGATGGAATCGTCCACCAGCAGCGGCTGGTTGGATGCGTTCGGATTGACGGTCACTTCCACAAAAAACATACAAGCTGTCGTCCGCCTGTATCCTTACATTCTGGAAATGGTCGCCTTTGCGCCCGTCCACATTGATGCGGAAACCGGTTTCTTCACCGCTTGCCAGCATGATCTCGCTGATCAGCAAAGGTTGGTCATTGCGGTTATAGATCATGAACTCTTTGGTTGCGGAGCCTATTGTGGTGAATACCGTATCGAAAGAAAGTGTGTCGACCGAGAAACTCAGCCGATGGTTGGGGTTATTCGAATAGTTTTCGTCCAGCCCGTCACACGACAACAGGTTGAGCACTATAAAGAATAATATGAATAACGGAGCGGCTAATTTTTTCATTTCATTAATTATTAATAGTCCAGGTAAACTGTTATTTACCATATAATGTCAATAAGAAAACAAATTTATTATAAATAAGTTTTCGGGCATTAACATAAAAAAAGAGGAAAAACATCTGTTGAATGTTAATCCTCTTTTATAACGAGAAATGTATCGATTTATTTTGCAGGGATGTTCTTTAATAGTTCGAGTAAGTGAGACCACCACAATCCAACGGTATCAATCTGTATGCGTTCGTTGGGGGAATGGACATCCCGAAGCGTCGGTCCGAATGAGATCATATCCAGATTCGGATATTTTTCTAGGAACAAGCCGCATTCCAGTCCTGCATGGATCGCCATTATTTTTGCATCTTTGTTAAACAAACGTTTATAGGTCTCTTGTGCCACTTTCAGGATCTTTGAATCCGGGTTAGGCGCCCAACCCGGATAGCCGTCGCCGTGAGTTACCTGTGCACCGGCTAACTTGAAAACAGATGCGACCTGGTTGGCAATCATGTTCTTGCAAGACTCGATGGAGCTGCGCTGGCTTGTGCCGACAATGATTGTGCTGTCATCTCCCATCTTGACAGAAGCCAGGTTGGTGGAGGTTTCCACCAGCCCTTCGATGTCGTGGCTCATGCCGATCACGCCATGCGGGCAGGCATGTAAAGCCAAAATCAGTTTTTCGGCATCATAGTCGCTGATGTATTTGTCCGGACGGTCGGTCGATGCCATTGTTATCTGTACGTTCGGGTCTACATGTTTCAGTTCGTTTTCGATATCTGCTGTGAAATGGTTCAGCAGAATACGGGCTGCTTCCTTTTCTTCCGGATACAGGCCGATGGTCGCTTGCGCTTCGCGGGCGATAGCGTTGCGGAGGTTACCGCCGTGGATGAAGCAAAGGTTGAAATCGGCTTGATTTTTCAACAGGTACAGGTAGCGCACCAGAATCTTGTTGGCATTGCCCAACCCTTTGTGTATTTCGCCACCGGAATGTCCGCCGTTCAAGCCTTTCACTTCGATTTTGAAGTATTGCATGTTCGGATTGGTGTCACGCGGTTCGTAATGGAACACCGCTTGCGTATCTTTGCCGCCTGCGCATCCCATAAAGATTTCACCTTCGTCTTCGCTGTCGAGGTTCAGCAGGATATCGCCTGTCATGAATCCTTTTTCGAGTGCTCTGGCTCCGGTCAGCCCGGTTTCTTCATCTACGGTGAAAAGGCATTCGATCGGTCCGTGCTCGATATCATCGGACGCGAGGATCGCCAGTTCGGCGGCTACACCGATGCCATTGTCGGCACCCAGAGTCGTACCGTTGGCGCGAAGCCAGTTTCCGTCGACGATTGTTTCGATCGGATCGTGGTCGAAATCATGTGCGGTTCCATTATTCTTTTCGCAGACCATGTCCATGTGGGATTGCAAAACGACTGTCGGCAGGTTTTCTTTGCCGGGAGTAGCCGGTTTAGACATCAGGATGTTGCCTACGGCATCTTTTTTTGATTGCTATTTTATACTGTTTGGCGAATGATTCAAGAAACTCGATCATTTTTCCCTCCTTCTTTGAAGGACGGGGCACTTGTGTTACCTGGTGGAAGAACTTCCAGACGATTTCAGGCTTTAAATCAGTAATCTTCATAATGTTACAATGTATTATAGATGTTACTCTATAGTTAATAATACCACTGCAAACAGGGGGTTGTATGAAAAAAAGTACAATTAAATATCAAAAACATACTTTCCAATCACTTAAACTCTTATATTTGCGTCCACAAATATAGAGAAAATGCTTACAACGTTATTGATTACTGTCATAATTCTTGTTATTTGTGTTGTGTTGCTCAGTGTAAAAGTGATTTTCAAAAAGGGAGGGAAGTTTCCGAATACACACATTGAAGGTAATGCGGCACTAAGGGAGAAAGGTATATGCTGTGCTAAAACCCAGCATAGGAGAGATAGTTTGAGGAAGAATCTATATGATAAGATAAAAGAAATAGAAGAATAAAATAAAATAAAGATTTAATTTACACTTTATGAAGAACATTAACTACGTTATTAATGGTGTGCTCGCGGTAGCTGTCATAATCCTGTTTGTTATGCAGTTTTCCAGTAAAAAAGAATCCACAGTAGCTCCGGCTTTCACAACGGAGGAGATTCTACCAATCTGCTCCCTGTGGCATATGTAAATGTAGACTCTCTTTTATCGAATTACAACTATTCGAAAGATTTGAATGAACGTATTCTCAAGATGCAGGAAGACTATCGTTTAGATATGACTCAGCGGTCAAATGCCTTACGGACAGAATTAAATGATTTCCAACGTAAATATGAAGCCAATGCTTTCCTTACTACGGAAAGAGCGCAGCAGGAAGGAAACCGTTTGCAGAAAAAGCAGGAGGAACTTCAGAACTATGCGGCTAAGAAAGAACAAGAGTTGGCTGCCAAGCAGATGGAGCTGAACGGACAGCTTCGCGATACGATCGTTGCCCAGTTGACGACTTTTAACCAGACAAAAGGCTATCAGATCATTTTCAGCAATACAATGGGTGACAACATTTTGTTATCTAATCCGGCATACGACATCACTGCCGAATTTCTCGAAGTGCTGAATAAGAACTACTCTTCCGGTAAATAAGGAATAAAACATATAGATATATACGAAAGGGCTGTCCCGCACGGGGCAGCCCTTTTTGATTGTGGCCCTAAGGATTCCTTGGGGGGGATAATGCTATGCATTAGACCTTGTAACCCTATGCTTTAGCTATTGCAAAGCTATGCTTTACGGCAAGCGAAGCATGCTTGTTTTTGTTTACCTTTGTTTGGACTTCCGGAGTTTCTTCTTGATCCAGAAATAGTAACCGGTTATGGCAAAGACAGCCCCTAAGAGTGAAACCAGACAGCTTAATATCCGGGTTGTCAATCCTCCCCATGTTCCGGCATGAACGGAATAGATCCATCCTCTTATTTTGGCGGATTTAGGGAGGTCCTTGTATAATTGAATTTCAGTGATCTTGCCGGTAGCCGGGTCAAAGGAATAACGGTCGCTTCCTCTTGTATTTCCATAGGTAGCGGTAGAAACGGTTGCTGATCCGTCTTGGATGGAGATCGATTTATATTCCGGATAACGGCTTTGTAAATCGGCCAAGACTTCGGCCCATTGTGTGTAATCGGTTTTGGGATGTTTCTTCGAACCTCTTTCACCTGCTGTTTTTGGGGGGACGGCAGATGTCGGAGCGTGCGTCTGTTTAGATGTTGTGCTGATGCCGAACGCGGTATAGAACGCGTCACGATACCAACCGAACGACCAGGTTAGACCAGTCAATGCCAGGATAAGCAAAAGTAAAGCTGCATAGAAACCTCCGGAGACATGTAGATCGTACAGGAAGCGGAACCAGCCGGCTTTTGTTTTGATTTTGAGCCGGTTTTTCAGTGCTTTCTTGTTTCTCGGATACCAGATGACAAGACCACTTATGATAATAATGGCCAGTACCAGGGTTGAATATCCGACAATAGTTTTACCCCAAGCGAAACTTCCATCCCGTTTATATTCGTCCAACAGCCAACGGTGAAGGCGCATTATCTTCATGAAGAACCCTTTTCCATCGTCTATGCCGGTAATTTCTCCGGTGTAGGGATTGATAAAGCAAGCAGCCTTTTTTCCGGGTAAAATCAGTTGGTAGGTCCGTTTGGGGTCGGAGGAAACCCGTATCCCGTTTATTTTGATGGAATCGGGAAGTTGCTCGCGGGCAGTATCCATGAGCGTGGCCGGTGAAAGTGGTTCGCTTTTTATCTCTTTGACAAAATAGCGGGAAGGATAGCAAAACTCCAGTATCTCCGCTTCGAATACCAGGATTGCTCCTGTCAGGCAGACGATCGCGATGATGATACCAAAAGGTATCGATAACCATAAATGTATTTTCGCAAAGAACTTTTTCATTTTCCGAATAATTGTTTTATCCCGTCGTATATTCCCGGAATTGCGACCGTTCCGTGATTTTCTTCGGGAAATGATTTACTAAAAAATTGCAGTTTTTGAGCTTGCGGTAATATCTCCGATAGGAGATAGTTGACCTTGTTGAGGTGAATATCCACCCGGTCAGTCCGTTTTTGGGAAGCAACACCGATATACAGGCTCTTCCCTGTAAAATCCTTACCTTGGATAAGCGAGGCGGCTTCTTCTGCCAGCTTTCCCTGGTCCCACCACAGGCTGGGGTCGAGGGCTAAATAGATATCGAATAATTCCGTATGGCGCAAAAACGTGTTTACGGTAAAAAGCCCGGAATAGGAGTGCCCGATTAACATGTTTAGTCCGTTTGTCCGGTATGTACTGTCGATTACGGAACGAAGTTCTTCCGTTAGGAAACGTCTGAATGTTTCACTTCCACCACCTTGTGGAATAGCGCCCGGAGAGGTTTTCCCGCTTCGTCCGGCAGCAGAGGCCGTAGGAGTAAAGTCGCGTGTCCGGTCCGTGCTTATTACCCCGGCGATGATGCAGGACGGAAGATATTTTCCTTTGACCGTAGAGAGCGTTTGGCTGATACCGACCAATGAATGGAAAAAAGAGCCTCCGTCGAGTAGATAGATGACGGGATAATTCTGTGTCGTATCCCGATCGTAGTTTTGAGGCAGATATATCCAATAGTCCCGTTCCTCCTGTAAAAGGCAGAGTAGAGTGAGTATCGTTTCCCGATACAAATATCCTCCTGGCTCCGCATGGTCAGCGGGAGCAGGAGGAATATCAGAAAGAATTGAATTCTAATCATTGTTGGTTGTTAGTTCTGTGAAGTTGCAGCCGCCAACTTGCCGATACCGGTTATTTGGGTTGCTTCGACTGTTACACCTTTTGTAGCACTGGCGTTAACCGGGTCGATCTTGTAGATTGCTGGGTTCCCGTCGGTCGTCGTTACAGCGATGTAAGCCTTGCCGTTTTCAACATGTATCGTGTTTCCGAAACCGGAAATTATATCGGTTGAAGGAAGTCCGCTTACGTAAGTCAATTTTTCGGCTCCGGCTTTGAATACGGCCAACTGATTTGCGGTATAGCCTGTTTCACTGAAAGGACGGTCATACATCAGCAACAAGAAATAATCTTCTGTTATATGCCAGCTGCGAAGGAAGGAGTTGCCGTTGCTCTGTGCCTCCAGGTTGCAGTAGTAATCGTCGAAATCTTCGCTTCCGTTCGGGATGCGCACCACACCGGCCGGCAAGTTGGTCTGTTGGCGCGGGTCGATCATCGTTTTGGCATATGATGGTGAGAATACATAGATGTCGCCATTATCGGCGGCCCAAATCATTTGGTAATATTGCGATTTGAAACGGCCGCAAGCGTAACTGATTTTATCAGTCTTGATGATTTTCTTATTTGTAAATGTTTCATCGTCGAAGATGGCGACCCAACAGGAATTCGGATACTGTGTCCACAATAGCTCGTCTTTTTCGTAAGCGCTACTGTTCGAACCACCGGATTCGGTTTTCACCAAGTCTTCGTTACCCGGCAGAATCCATTTCCCGTTTCCGTCTTTTGTCCCATACTGGCTTAATCCCATCGGTACGGCTACGCTATAGATCTTGCTGTTATGTTCCAAGATACCTGCCAGCGTTACATATTCGCCATTGCCCAGGAAGTTTTCGGACAGGTAGGCTTTGTTCTTTGTGTCGTTGTCCGTTTTTGTCTCGGCTGCGACATCTAAAAAGAGACCAGGAATGACTGGGGGACGTAGCCGTTCTCGTCCGCCCATTCCGTCGGACCGTCACCCGAAGAAAGAGTCATGATATACTTGTCATAAATGCCGTAAGTCGTAAATCGTTTGACCTTATAGCTTTGTGAGCGGGTTTCAAGTTCTCCGTCCGCATTCAGGATATACGAGCGTGTGTCCCCCGCATTTCCCTGATTGTAAGTCAGGCCGTACAAATACTGGTCTTTATAGAAAACCCATTGTGTGGCTCCGTCATTCACGAGGCCGTTGTTCAATGTCGTGATGGTCCCTTCGTCCACACTCTCGGCTGTAAGCAGTACGTTGGTCGTATTTCCGGATGCCGTTGTAGAAGCAGGGATTACGAATGTGTTTTTTGTTTCGCCTTTTCCTCCTTCGTCCGGTGCCGGGATCTCGTTGTCACTACAGGAAGTAAACAGTCCACCCGTCAGCATAACTGCGGCAATACCGGTTAATAAATGATTCTTTTTCATCTTGCAATAAATGTATTTATATTTAGTAACTGTGATAATTGAATTAATTTCCGAAATAAACTCTTACTTTACCGTAGAAAGCGCGTCCGGCTTTCTGCAAACTAAAATTATCGTACAAGTTTTCGTTTGTAAAGTTGCGGCACTCTAACGACACGTTGTACCGTCCGTTCTGAAGGCTGTAGGAAAGAGTTAGATTATGGGAGAACTGATTCGGTACGACATAGTCATTGTTTTTCGATCCGATAGCAGACGAATAGTAAGTAAAGCTATGCAGGTATTGATTGTCGTAAGTAACAGTCAGCACATTGCCTTTTTCCAAAGATTACGCCAGTAGAACGATATGTCGGAATCCGCAAACCGGTAGGGAAGGTTAGGCATCCGTTCTCCATAGGCCAGGTTTTCGGCACGGCTGGTAATGGAGGTTTTCATTTTGTCGCGTACGTCCATTTGGGTAAAGTTACCGCCTACGCTCACCCAGTTTGCGAAGTTGTAGCGGATGGACAGATTAAATCCCTTTGTCTCGACTTTGCCGTAGTTGATATAGGTTGCCGCTTGCTTGCCGCCACTCAGATCTGTGATGTTACGTTGTATGTAGTCTTTCGTATTGCGGTAGACCACTCCACCTTCCACATACAAGGTATGTTTTCCGAATGTCTTGTTGTAGCTCAGGTTGAGGTTTATATTGTCGCTATTTTCCGGTCGGATGCTCAGTTCGCCCATTTCCAGGTCTTCGTCACCGAACATCTCTTCGATGGTCGGCAGGCGATAAGCTTTTTCGTAAGACAGCTTGGCTTGCAGGCCTGTCAAGATGAAGTAGGTTCCGGCCGCCCCGTATCCGAATGAGTTGACAGAACGTGTTTTGCGTACGTATTCGTCCTGCGTGCTTGATGTTGCCATCGGGCCTGCTACAAATTGGTTGTAGTATTTTCCGAAAGCGGAAAAGTTCCAGTGTTCGGACGGCATCAACCGGTAGGAAAGGCCTGAAATGTTTTTACGGGTTTCTTTGGCAATGGCGCTTTTCATCTCTTCGGCTGCAAGCAGGGAGGTATTGGAGCGATGGAAAGTGTTCAGCACATGATTGAAGGTAAATGTATGCATTTTACCGACCCGGTAATTGAGTGTCAATGTGCCGTTCCAGTTATTGTTGTCTGCCCGTGAATGCTGTCTTGACTGTTCTCCGGCGGAGTTCATCAGGTGCTTTTCTCCACGCCAGTTGTATTCATAAGAAGAAGTGTCTACGTTGGTTGTCAGGTTTTTATTGTAGTTGGCAGTCAGCACGATGTCCAGCCCTTTTGTGAACAGATCGCGTTTGCCATATTCCAGTGAGGGCATCAGAGAGTGTCCTTTGCGGTGTTTTTGCCCGTAAACGATTTCCTGGCGCACACCGGTCTGTATGTCCTGATACATATTCGAATAGGTAAAACCCAGCAACAGGCGGTCCGCCCATTTCTTGTCTACGATCCCCAGTTTGCCGATGACGGCTTCATTGTGGTAGGTATCGTTGAAACGTTTCACCCGTTCCTTCTTGCTTCTGTCGATGCTTCCGGTCTCGAAGTTTTCTACCGGAGCGTTCACGTAGTAATCATTATCCGAATAGTTTTGGAAAGCATTGATTTCGTAGGTGAATCCGTTTTTGAACGTCTGTCCGAAATTCACGTAAGACTTGTGCGTATTGAAAGAGCCATAGGAATAGGAGGCATCTAAAAACCATCTGTCCCGCTTCTTTTTAGTGATGATGTTGATCACGCCTCCGATTGCATCCGTACCGAAGCCTACCGGGACCACGCCTTTGTAGATTTCGATGCGTTCGGCAAAGTTGACCGGGATGTTGTTCAGCCCGAACGAACTTCCCACACCTTCCTGCGGCACGCCGTCGATAAATATTTTTACGTGCTTGCCACTGAAACCGTCCAGCGTAAGTTGCATGTCCGAACCGACCCCCCCGGATTCACGAACCTTCATTCCCGGAGCTTTCGCCAGTGCTTCGCTCAAGCTTTTGTTGGAATTTTGCAGTTCTTTCGTATCAAGTGCTACGGCATTGAATGCCGAACGTTTCAAACGGCTTATTCCGTTTGAGACAACGACCACTTCGTCCAGTTCCGTCGATTGCGGAGTAATGGTGATATTCTGTCTGGCCCTTTCTCCACCGGTAAGTTTCACCGGTTTCTCAACAGTCTTGTAACCGATGGCAGATACGACTAACGTGTAGTCGCCAGCCGGAGCTTTCAGATGGTAAATACCTTGTTCGTTGGTTGTTCCGCCGTATGTGGTACCTTTCAGGTAGACCGTTGCGAAATCAACGGTTTCTTTTTCCGTGGATATGATTTTACCTGAGATCATCGCCCTGTCCTGAGCGGAGGCGGATATTACAGCCAAGAGGAATATGAATAAGCCGGAAATTTTTAGAATAGTCGCTTTCAATTTATAAAGAGTTTTGTATCGTTAATAAAACGCTGCAAAGTTCCTTATAAATAGAAAGCGCATCAATCGCGGATTTTAGGTAATTTTATTGTCCCTGTAATTGTAATTTAGACAATACTTCTAACTATATGTAGGTATTTTTCGTTTTTAGTTTTCTTTTTTAGGGGTGACAAATGCCGTGTATAACTGAAGCAGGGCTGAAATGGTCAGGCAAATCATCCATTCTTTCCGTCCGCTGAACATCAGGGCGGAGGCGAATATACACAGCAACCCGGCAAATATGTTGTAGCGGTGCAATCTGCGCCTGCGAAAATCCATATCCTTGGTAGGCATTGTCAGGTAACAGACTGTTATACCGGCAGCCCCGACGGCGAACAGGTAAGGAGCTGCAACCGGCAATGCCAGATATAATCCCGCACCGGCGAGCAACAGCAGGGCGGAGATATTGAAAACGATCGTTCTTGCTTTTTCGTTCATTTATTTGTTCTTAATAATATATACATCCTCGTTCGGCTTTTTTCATGAAATATTCTTCACGGGCGAAGCGTTCGAGTCCTTCCTTATCCGTATGCAGATCGTTCAGCTTTTTGCTGTTGATTTCGATCTCCTTCTGGTAATGCTTGATTTCCTTTTCCAGGCTACGAATCTTTTCATCGTATGTATAACGCTTGTACAGACTGCTATCGCCCATTACGAATGTCAGGGCGAAGAACACGATGGTTACCAGCCAGTAGGCATTGATCCTGGATAGATACTTGTTGTAAAAGTCTTTTATGCGTGACATAGGAACTTCGTTTTTGCAAAGGTAAATGAATTATTTTGTTTATCTTTGTCTTGTTAATAAAAAAGCAGAGAATGGATAATTATATTGTATCGGCAAGGAAATACCGTCCTTCTACTTTTCGTAGTGTGGTAGGACAGAAGTCCTTGACAACTACACTTAAGAATGCAATACAGAGTAACAAGCTGGCTCATGCCTACCTCTTTTGCGGTCCCCGTGGAGTGGGCAAGACTTCTTGTGCCCGTATCTTTGCCAAGACGATCAATTGTCTGAATCCGACTGCCGACGGGGAAGCCTGTAACGAATGCGAATCCTGCAAGGCCTTCAACGAGCAGCGTTCTTATAATATCCATGAACTCGATGCCGCCTCCAACAACTCGGTCGATGACATCCGTGCCCTGATCGACCAGGTGCGCATTCCGCCTCCTATCGGAAAATACAAGGTTTTTATTATCGATGAGGTGCATATGTTGAGTTCGGCGGCTTTCAATGCATTTCTGAAAACATTGGAGGAACCGCCCCATCATGCTTTGTTCATTCTGGCTACGACGGAGAAGCATAAGGTGTTGCCGACCATCCTGTCCCGTTGCCAAATATACGACTTTTCGCGTATCTCGATTGCCGATATGGTGGAGCATCTGGAATACGTATCTTCCTGCGAAGGAGTGACGGCTGAACCGGAAGCCCTGAATGTGATTGCCCAGAAAGCGGATGGCGGTATGCGCGACGCGTTGTCCATCTTCGACCAGGTAGTCAGTTTTACAAATGGGAATATTACCTATCAGGCTGTTATCGATAACCTGAACGTCCTGGATTACGAATATTATTTCCGGTTGACGGATGCAATGCTTTCCGGAAATGTCCGGTCTGCCATCCTGATCTTGAACGATATATTGAGCAAAGGATTTGACGGGCAGAATATCATAACCGGCCTTAGGCATCGCATTTCCGTGATTTGCTGGTCTGCAAGGATGAGGCTACTTTGATCCTGTTCGAGGTTGGCGCTTCTATCCGTGAACGTTATAAGGAGATGGCGAAGCGCTGTTCCGACGGGCTGTTGTTCAAGGCGATCGAGCTGGCAAATACCTGTGACCTGAATTACCGGGCCAGCCGGAATAAGCGCCTGTTGTTGGAACTTACGCTTATCCAGCTTTGTCAGTTAAGCAGTGCCGGACAACCGGCCGATGATAAAAAAAAAGGGCTGATTGAGCCGATAGCCTCCAACGGGCCGGGCCAGGCCCCTGCTCAAGCAGGCTCAGGCTGTGGCGGCTCAGCAGACATATACCGTACAATCCGCCCCTCCTTTGCAACGTCCGGTACAATCTCCGCAGGAAATGACCGGAGCGACTCCCCGCCAGCAGGTCGTTTCCACTCATGTGCCGCCTTCTCCGACTCTTATTCCGCAGGCCCCTCCGGCATCGGCGCCCAAGAGAGTGGCGCGTCCGCCCCAGTTCGGTACATCCATTAAGGAGATTGGCGTAGAGCATCCGAAAGCGCAGGCTGCGACACAGACTGCTACCGTGGTACAGGAAATGCAAAGTCCTTTCAGCCAGGAAGCATTGGTTCATTATTGGGATGCGTATGCTTCCGCTATCGACAAGAAGGTATATCTGAAAAATACGATGATCAATTGCAAGCCGGTCTTGCAGGATAATTATTATTTTGAAGTCTGTGTGCATAACCCCGGCCAACAGGATGAGTTGACGAATAATTGTATCGATATATTGAGTTATCTGCGGATGCAGTTGAAGAATACCCGTATTCAGATGCGTGTCCGTATAGATGAAACGAACCAAAAACATTTGGCCTATACATCAGCAGAGAAGTATGAACACCTACTGAACATAAATCCGGTTTTGGCAAAGTTGAAGGATGAGTTTAATCTGACACTCGACTAAATAGTTGAAAGGTGAAAGTTGAAAGTTAAAAGTTTGATTTATATTTCTTTTTAACTTTCACCTTTCACCTTTCACCTGAATTTACATTTCCCTGATCCAAATATTACGGAAGCTGATCGGTTCGCTGGGGTCGCCATGAGACTGCAAACGGATCGGGCCTGCTCCGTGTTTTACGACTTTCGGGAAACCGATATATTCCGTTGTACCCCAGGATAGTCGTGTTATTCTGCAATACGATGCCGTTCTGGATGACCGTAACGCGCGGCGGAACACGATAAGTACCGTCTTCCTTGAAGATAGGAGCGGAATAGATAATATCGTAGACATTCCATTCACCCGGCTTGCGCATGGCATTTGCCAGAGGAGGCGTTTGTTTGTAGACGCTGCCGGTCTGTCCGTTCACGTATGTCTCGTTGTTATAGCAATCCAGCACCTGGATTTCATACATGTCTTGCAGGAAGATGCCGCTGTTGCCGCGTCCTTGGCTTGTGCCGGTGATGTTTTCCGGTACGCACCATTCGATATGCAACTGGAAGTTCTCGAATTTCTGTTTTGTCAGGATGTCGCCTTTCTTCTTGTCTACAGTGAAAACGCCGTCTTTTACGATCCATTCGGCGGGGCCGCCCTTAGCGTTTTGCCAAGCGGAAAGATCTTTTCCGTCAAACAGGACGATGGCATCGGAAGGGGCGCTGTTTGTCTTGATGTCACCCGGAGTGACTACTTTCGGTTGCGGAGTCCAGTATTCAGACATTCCCGGTTTCATTTTTTCCTGTTCGGGGTACTGTTTTTGCGCGCTTGCACTGACACAAGCTGTACAAGCCAATGCTGCCAAAGCAGTCTTCATTGTAATGCTTTTGTTCATGGTCTAAATTGTTTTATATATAGGTTTAGAATTTATTGCTTGCAAAGGTAATGGATTAATTAAGACTATAAAATCGAAAACAGGAAATTAAGAAATAAAAAATAGATGTAAGTGTATTCGGTTCCCGGCGTTGTCGAGGATAAAATACGCTTACATCTAATTGGCTGGTTAATGGAAAAGCTGTGCGTGCTTTTTTATTTCGCATGATGGTTGAAAAGCCGTTGTTCTGCCAGCTTCTCATATTTAGTGCCCGGCCGGCCGTAATTGCAATACGGGTAAATGCTGATTCCGCCGCGCGGAGTGAAGATACCGGTTACTTCGATGTATTTGGGGTTCATCAGGCGGATAAGGTCTTTCATGATGATATTGACACAATCCTCATGGAAAGCCCCGTGGTTGCGGAAACTGAACAGATATAATTTCAAGCTCTTGCTTTCCACCATTTTTACATCGGGAATATAATCGATGTAGATGGTTGCAAAGTCCGGCTGGCCGGTGATCGGACAGAGGCTTGTAAATTCCGGACAGTTGAAGCGTACCCAGTAATCATTGTCCGGATGCTTGTTTGTAAACGCTCCCAGTACTTCCGGGGCATAATCCTGTTTGTATACGGTTGAACCGCCTAACAGATGTAGTTCGTTTTCATCTTTTCTTGTATCCATGATGTCTTTTTGTTATTCTTGTAAACGATGGTTTATCGGCGTCTTTTAAATATTTCTCCAAACCTTCGCGGCGTAGTTTGCAGGCGGGGCAATGCCCGCAGCCTTCTGCCATGATGCCGTTGTAGCAGGTGAGGGTCTGGGTCCGTACAAGGTCGAAGACTCCTAATTCGTCCGCAAGTTCCCACACTTCGCTTTTGTCCCGATCCATCAGGGGTGTGTGGATCACGAACTGTTCGTCCATCGCCAGGTTCAGGGTGACGTTGAGGGAGCGGACGAATGTATCGCGGCAATCGGGATAACCGCTGAAATCGGCTTCCGACACTCCGGTTACCAAGTTGAAGATTCCTTTGCTGCGTCTTAAGGATCGCTGCGAAGGTCAGGAATACCATGTTACGTCCCGGAACGAAGGTGTTTGGGTAGCTGTCTGCCGGTTTTTCCTGATCCATTGAAATGCCGGTGTTTGTCAGCGAACAGTTCGGGTCGAGCTGGCTGATCAACGACACGTCCAACAGTTGGAAGGGGACGTCGGCATCGGCTGCAATTTTTCGTGCAACCTCTATTTCCAGGGAATGTTTTTGCCCGTATGTAAAACATACGGCTTCTACGCGAGAAAAGTGCTTCTTGGCCCAGAACAGGCAGGTCGTGGAGTCTTGTCCACCGGAGAAGCATACCAAAGCGGCTTCTTTTTTATGTTTCATATCTTTCTTGTTTTTAGTACGTGGTTTAGCAAGCACACGGAAAAGGAGACATTCCTTTTCGGGTGCAAAGATACCTTTTTTGTTGACAATTGACAATTGATTGTTGACAATTGGGAAGAATATATATTGCACAATATGTGCGATTTTGTGCGGCACATTTTCATTAAAAGTGTGCAATGTTTGAAAAAAGTATTTATCTTTGCCGCCGTTTTGTAATTAAGAAAAGTAAAACATGAAGAAAAAAGTAGTAGTAGGTGCGGCATTGATGATGATGCCTTTGGTTTCTTTCGCTGGTGGATATTTGACGAATACGAATCAGCATGCAGCCTTTTTAAGGTCACTTTCGCGAGGTGCTGCAATTGATATAGATGGTGCTTTGTCTAACCCGGCGGGTCTTTCTTTCTTGCCGACCGATGGTTTCCGTGTAGGTGTGAGTATCCAAAGTGCTTTCCAGACCCGGGATATCGATGCCTCTTTCGGTACATACAGTGGCTTCGACCCTGTAAATAAAGTGCCGACAGTAAGCGATGTTCCCTATAAGAAGTATTACAAAGGAAAGGCGGCCGCTCCTGTGATTCCGAGTGTTTTTGCGGCTTACAAAAAAGGTGATTGGACCATCTCCGGTTTCTTTGCCATTACGGGTGGGGGCGGTAAGGCATCGTTTGACGATGGCCTGCCGATGTTCGAATCGGCTGCTATGGCCGGCATATTCCAGGAAAGTCTGGGGAAGTATATAAACGGTGAAAGTCCCATCGTTACGCCGGATATGTATACTATTAACAGTGCGATGGACGGAAAACAGTATATTTATTCTCTGCAACTTGGCTTGTCATACAAGATCACGGATTGGCTTTCTGCCTTTGCCGGAGGTCGGATGAACTATTTTTCAGGAAACTATGACGGGTATCTGGATGCGAAGCTGAAAAAGGATTTTGGTGGAACAGACTTGATGAATTTGGCTTTGGATTGCGACCAGACAGGTTGGGGGCTGACACCGGTTTTGGGGGTTGATGTTAAATACGGTAAATTCAATTTCGGGGCTAAATATGAGTTTAAGACAAACTTGAACATCGAAAACAATACCAAGAAGTTGGATTATCCTGATAGTGCGGAAGACTTGATCGGCCCTTACAAGCACGGTGTGAATACGCCGAACGATATTCCTTCCATGCTTTCGGTGGCAGCCTCTTATCAGTTTTTACCCATGTTGAAGGCTTCTGTAGAGTATCATTTCTTTGATGACAAGAAAGCGGGCATGGCCGGTGGAAAACAGAAAGAATTGGAAAGAGGTACGAATGAGTATCTATTTGGTATTGAATGGGACGTGATCAAGAGATTGACCATTAGTGGTGGTGCTCAAATTACGGATTATGGTTTGTCTGATAATTTCCAAAGCGATGTTAGTTTCTCCTGTGACTCTTATTCGTTGGGCTTTGGTGCTAAGGTGATGCTGAGCGAAAAGATGGCATTGAATGTGGGGTATATGTGGACAAATTATCATGATTATACAAAGAAATCGGAGAATTATTGCGGTACAAATCTCCCCGGTACGAATGTCTATAGCCGTACCAATAAAGTGTTTGGCTTAAGTTTGGATTACGCTTTCTAAACCTAAAAAAATCTATATCAGCTTGAAAAGGGAAGTTGCCTGTCGTGCGACTTCCCTTTTTGATTTTCTGTCTTTCAAGCGGACAGTATGGGGCCCTATTGGTCGGTGTCCGTAACCCTATTGGTTAGTGCTCGTAACTCATAGGGTTAGCCACTGTAAAGCATAGCTTTAGTATCTGCATAAAAAAAGAGGATGTGTCATGCACACCCTCTTTCTTAATTATTGTTTTGCTTGTCTTGATTACAACTGGATCCAGCGGACGAAAGCGAAGTCCATGCGATGAGGCAATTCTTTGTTCACAGGGTAAACGCGGAAGCCCATCTTGTGAAGGCCTGCTTCGCTTGAAGCTGTTTTCAGTTCGAAGAACAGTTTGGAACCTTCTTCTTTTATCAGCTTGAATTGTTCTGTTGCCAGTAATTCCAACTGATGGTTATCCGGATTTTCTTTCGTGACAACCATTTCTACTCCCAACATACCTTTCAGTTCATGGCGGTCGATAACCAGATTGAAGTTATATTCTTTGCCGACAACCGGACCGTCGATAGCCAAGTCCTGGCTGCATGTAAACGATTCTACCTGGAAGCTATCCCAATGTTCTGCCACTTCTTCTTCCCAGGCAGCGATTGCTTTGGCTTCGGCAAAACCGTTTTCGTGCAAGTGAGCGGAACGGGTTGCCAACTTGTTGTAGAAGCGGTCGATATAGTCGTCCAACATACGTTTCATCGTATAGTCGGGAGCGATTTCGGACATCGAATTCTTGATGTACTGGATCCATTCCGGAGAGTAGCCCTTGCTGTTTCTTGCATAGTAAGTCGGGATAATCTCTGTTTCCAGTATGTGGTAGATAGTAGCGGCATCCAGCTGATCCTGATACTGCTGGTTTTCGTAAGTACGCTTGTCGGTCAATGCCCAACCTGCACCCTGTTTGTAACCTTCATACCACCATCCGTCCAATACGGAGAAGTTCAGGACACCGTTCATCTCTGCTTTTTCGCCGGATGTACCGGATGCTTCCAGAGGACGGGTCGGAGTGTTCAACCAAACATCGACACCTGCGATCAGGTGACGAGCCAGACGCATATCGTAGTTTTCCAGGAAGATGATCTTTCCTAAGAATTCCGGACGGCGGGAAATCTCGACAATATGTTTGATCAAGCCCTGTCCGCCACCATCGGCCGGGTGGGCTTTACCGGTGAATACGAACTGGATCGGATATTGTTCGTTGTTTACGATCTTGGCCAGACGGTCCAGATCTGTGAACAGCAAGTGGGCACGTTTGTAAGTTGCGAAACGGCGGCCGAAACCGATCAGCAGGGCGTTCGGGTTGATTTTGTCCAGGATAGAGACAACCTTTGCAGGATCTCCTTGGTTTTTCAGCCAGTTTGTCTTGTATTGATTCTTGATATATGTAATCAGTTTGTTCTTCAATGTCTTGCGGATAGACCAAATTTCTTCGTCGGCAACATTCTGGATCGCTTCCCAGTATTTCTTGTTGGACTGGTCTTTGAAGAACTTCTTGTCGAAATGTTCTGCAAAGAAACGTTTCCATTCGGTAGAAGCCCAAGTCGGCATATGTACGCCGTTGGTCACATATCCTACGTGCAGCTCATCGGGGAAGTAGCCTTTCCATACCGGAGCGAACATGCGCTGGGATACTTTTCCATGCAACCAGCTTACGCCGTTTGCTTCTGGCAAGTGTTCAAAGCGAATACACTCATGGAGAACTTCTCGTTGGAGCCTGGATTTTCACGTCCCATGTCGATAAATTCCTGCCAGCTGATACCTAACTTGCCGGGGAATTCACCCATATAACGACCGAACAGGCCTTCATCGAAGTAGTCGTGACCAGCCGGAACCGGTGTGTGGACGGTGTATAGGGCGGAAGCGCGTACGACTTCAATGCTTGGTTGAATGACAGACCGTCGTTCTGGATGAAGTCTACCAGACGCTGCGCGTTGATCAATGCTGCGTGTCCTTCGTTGCAGTGATAAATCTGTTTCTTGATTCCTAATTTGTTCAGCATCAGGATACCACCGATACCCAGCAGATATTCCTGTTTCATACGGTTTTCCCAATCGCCGCCATACAGCTGGTGAGTGATGGAGCGATCCCATTCGCTGTTCTGGGGAATATCCGTATCCATCAAATATAGAGGAACGCGTCCGACGCTTACTTTCCAGATGTGCGCATAAACGGTGCGTCCGGGGTAAGGAACCTCCAATACCATCGGTTCGCCGTTAGCCTGCATTACCTGAGTAAGGGGCAGTGCGTTGAAGTTTTGCGGTTCGTAATTGGCAATCTGTTGTCCGTCCATAGACAGAGACTGGGTAAAGTAACCGTAGCGATACAAGAAACCTACTGCAGTCAGGTCGATGTTGCTGTCGCTGGCTTCTTTCAAATAGTCACCGGCCAGTACACCCAGGCCGCCGGAATAGATTTTCAACACGTTGGTCAAACCATATTCCATGCTGAAATAGGCAACAGATGGTTTTGTCTGATCCGGCTTGACATTTACATAATCCTTGAATATTGAGTAAACAGCTTTGATTTCGGCCATCAGGACGTCATCTGCCAGGATTTCCTCAATACGTTTGTAGGATAAACTTTGAAGTAAAAGTACTGGGTTACCTTCAGTTGATGCCCAAAGTTCAGAATCGATCTTACCGAATAATTTGGCTCCTTCATGGTTCCATACCCACCATAGGTTTGTAGCCATTTCGTATAACGGCTGTAATTGTTCGGGAAGCATAGAATGAGAATAAACATCTTTCCAAATCGGGCTGTTTGCGTTATTCGCTTTGATTTTCATTATTGTGAAGTTTAAAATGTTTCAATTTATATTTTAATATTGTATCATCTCTTTTTTGCCTAAAACGTTGCAAAGATAGAGATTATCTGTTTAATTATGAGCGTATTTTAATTATTTCTTTTGCTTGCATGCTCCAAAGCAATTCTGAAAGCCTCTTCATAGTAGACAATGAATTTGCTCCATTCTGCTTTTGCAGCCAGTAAGGCAGAAACTGCGTTTCCGGATCTCTGCCGTTTCCTTTTTGTCCTTTCCTGCAAGTGCCAGAATCGAAGACGTGATGGCATCTGCTACTTCGAAATAATTAAAATCGTCACGGTTCACGACGGCTACGCCTTCACTGATGTTGTTGCCTGTCACATGCTTCTTAGCCCATAGACCGAAACCTGCAAGATCGGTGGTAATAGTCGGAATCCCGAATGCGATACTTTCCAGCGGAGTGTATCCCCAGGGTTCGTAGTAGGAGGGATAGACGGTCGCATCCATACCGATCAGCAGATCGTAGTAGGGTTTGTTGAGGATACCGTCGCGTCCGTCCAGGTAGCAAGGAACAAAAATGATCTTCAGCTTGTCGGTCGCTGAATTGGTGAAGCCGGCATGGGAGATATAGTTCAGCACCTTGTCCTGTTCCATCTGATTCAGCCAATGCGTGACGAATGGCATTTGCATGGGGGAGGTGGTGCGGATATTCTTGTCGATGACTTCTTTCAGGTCTGCACGTGCATCGCGTACCCAAGCCGGAACCATGATGAAGGCGACGACTTCGCGCTGGAGTCTGCCAGAAGTGCGTACCCGGTTCATTGCTTCGATAAAGACGTCGATACCTTTATTGCGGTATTCGTAACGACCGCTGGTTGAAACCAGGAAAGCATCCGGTGAGATGGGGCATCCGAGCAGTTTCTCTGCGACGTTGAGCAGGTCGCGGCGGGCTGCCATACGCTTCTTGTCGTATTCTTTGTCGGACGGGACGAAGTTGGGCTCGAAGCCGTTCGGCGTGACGATGTCCGGTGCTTTGTCCAGCAATTGTTTACACTCGCGGGCAGTGATGTCGCTCACGGTAGTAAAGCAGTCCACATGCAAGGCTGTCTGTTTTTCCAACGAATGTTTCGCCTCCATATTCAGCTCCCCGGCCATCTGGTCGCCGTTGTAGCCATCCATATAAGCATACAGGGCTTTGTTGTTTCCGGCGATGGAACGGCCGATAGATGTGGCGTGTGTCGTGAAGAGCGTTGCGACGGCGGGGAGTTGTTTTTTGATGTAGAGCGCACCCATTCCCAGCATCCATTCATTGAACAGAGCGGCAACCTTTTTGTTTTCCAGCTTGTAAAAATGATAAAAACTTTCGATGACCTTACCTACCGCGTAAGCGAAGATACAAGACTCGTCGTAGTCACCGTACGCATGGATCGAATCCACTCGGAAACTTTCCCACATCGAGAAGAAAAAGGAATCTTTTTCTTTGAAGAAAGGTTTGAAATCCACTAAGATTACGGGAGGTGTCCCCGGGACATTCCATCGGCCTACTTTCACTTTCAGATTTTCTGTGGTCTTCGTATAAGTTTTCCAGTCAGCAAACAGAACATCATCTTCAATAAAGTCGGGAGCGTTTGTATCGGTCCACACATCGGGTCCTATAAAGATCAGCTTATCTTTAAACGATCGTTGCAACGTATGCGCTTTTGTTGAAAGGACGGTATAGATACCGCCAACTTTATTACATACTTCCCAACTGCTCTCGAAAAGATATTCTGGCGTTGTTGTTGTATTATCCATAAACGATTTTGTTTATAATCAGATATTTTAGGGTGACAAAGATACGAATTTTTGTCTTTTTTTCAACTATAGGGTTTGTTTAATGAATGAATTATGTAGATTTGTAGATATTTTAATGTAAACAACTATGGCTAAAAGAAGAATTTTAAAGAGAGACATCAGCTATGTGGCTGGCGATTTGTTTTCGGAAGCTTTGTTTTGTAAGCTGTATCTTCCGGGTGTCAATTCGGAGAAAGCCGACGTGGTGATGGCGAGAGTACTTGATATGCAAGATGAATTTATTCGCCGTGCCAACCGTCCGGACGGAAAAGAAAACAAGAAACGGGTGAAAGAATATTATTGTAAATTGCGGGCGGACCTGCAAACGGAAATAAATGCAATAGCAACTGAAATCGGAGAGTTGAGCAAATAGAAAGTAAAGAATGAAGAAAGCTATAAGTAAGGCACTTCTTCGCTTGGCCGGCTGGAAACTTGGGCCGGTAGTGGAGGATGTGCCTAAATGTGTGATATGTGTGGCTCCGCATACCAGCAATTGGGATTTTATCGTAGGAAAACTGTTTTATACCTCGATTGGCCGTAACGCCAGTTTCCTGATTAAAAAGGAATGGTTCTTTTTCCGTTCAACCTGTTGTTTGACTGGTTGGGCGGAGTGCCTGTTGACCGCAGTAAGCGGACTTCGGTGACGGATCAGATGGTTGGCCAGTTCAATCGGCGGAAAGAATTCCAGCTGGCCGTAACTCCTGAAGGTACACGCAAACGGGTGAATGACTGGAAGAAGGGATTTTACTATATCGCACAGAAAGCCAACGTGCCTATCCTGATGGCTTATTTCGATTACAAAAAAGAAAGAGGCCGGTTTTAAAGGGGTATTCTATCCTACGGGTGATGCGGATAAAGATATCCGTGATATCCGTGAGCATTACAGAGGAGTGACAGCTTGTCACCCGGAAAACTTTGTTCAAATTTAATATCATGGCAGACAATTTGCGTATCAGTATGGTCCAGTCTCATATTATTTGGGAGGACAGAGATGAAAATCTGGGTTATTATGGAGAACTGCTCCGACGGGTCAGCGGTAAGACGGACATAGCCGTTTTGCCGGAAACGTTTACAACGGGTTTTTCTATGGATGTGGAAAAGCTGGCCGACACGATGGACGGGCCTACTATTCCTACTATAAAGAGGTGGGCGAAGAAATATAAGCTTGCTGTGGCAGGTAGTTTCATTGCAAAAGAAGGCGGGAAATATTTCAACCGTGCTTTTTTCGTCACGCCCGAAGGTGAAACTTATTTGTATGACAAGCGACATTTGTTCCGGATGGCGGGCGAAGACCAGCATTTCACAGCCGGGGATAAACGGACGATCGTACGGTATAAGGACTGGAATATCTGTTTGCAAGTTTGTTATGATCTTCGTTTCCCGGTTTGGAGCCGGAACGTGGACAACGAATACGATCTGTTGATCTATGTCGCCAACTGGCCCGAGGCGCGTAAAAAAGTATGGAAGACGTTGCTCCAGGCACGTGCAATGGAAAATATGGCGTATGTCTGCGGGGTGAACCGGGTAGGGATCGACGGTAAGGGCTTTGTTTACCGGGGCGATTCCATGATCTTCTCCGAAAGGGAAAAAGCTGGCGGATATTGATAATCAGTTAGTTACTGTTATCAAGATACAAATGATATGCAAATGTAAGTATAAAACCATATAGAAAAAGTACAAATGGACATTACTTTGTATGATAACATCCTTTTCTACAGATTAAGGGTTAACACAATGTTATACTACTGATATTCAGCATATTGAAGCTGTTCTTCCTTGCATTCAACAAAGAGTGTTAAATTATATTAAATCCTACAGGGCAATTATGATTCGTGCAAAGATAATATTTTGCAGTCAAAGGAAGAAAGACTTCTTGAACCACTTCTATGGTTCTATACTTCTGTTTCTGACGTAAGCTGACCCGTACGGTTTTCGGGTTTTAGACGGACATATATACAGTTTACTTTAGGTTAGCATATATATAAGAGCTAACCAAGGTAAACTAAAGTGTTTTTGTCCTGTAGATACTGCACTTTGTGGACTCTTTTCTCCTTTGACTGCAAAAACCTCTTATAGCCTTATCTCCACCTATAACGTCACTTCACACTGCTGTACCATGCAGTCTGCCATGTACCACCCCATCGGGCTTTGATAAGAATTGTGTTGCAAAGGTACCTGTCATGGCGTTCATCCTGCAAGGTCGGTGCCTGTGGTTTGTCCGTGAAATCTCCACGCTCTGATTGTGGCAGAGGTAGTATTTGACGGCAAAACCTTGCATTGATGAGCCATAACACCTTTTGGGGCAACATAATTCTTTAATCAATCCCGATGGTAGTTGGTTCTACATAAGGGAAGAAAATAAAAATTTTATCTTATGGCTAACATTTGCGACACTCAGTACAAGGTGACAGGCTCACGCAAAGCCGTGGCAGACCTTTGGAACACACTCCAAGAGTTGGAGGTGAACAGTAATAATGTGTATCTGTATCTCTTGGCAGAACACTATGGCATTGACTACGAGAAGAAAGGCATCTCGGTGAGAGGACACATCTATTGGGCAGAGTATGAGGAGAACGTGGAAGACGATTATGCCCTCTTGTCCTTTGACACCGAAAGTGCTTGGTCTTCATGCGACTTGTTCTTTGAGGAGGTGAACAAGGCACTTGGCGATGAACTTTCAATCAGTTGGCGAGAGGTTGAGCCAGGTTGCGACATCTTCTATACGCACGATGAGAACGACTTCTTCCCCGAAGAGTGCTACGTCACTGCATACGGAGAACTCTTTGAGGATTGTGAGGGTGCTTACTCCACCTTTGGTGATGCTATCAAGTTGTGGTGTGAGAAGACTGGTGTCTCACAGGACGGAAGAAGCGAACAGAAGATGATTGACTTCATCAATGAATACGAGTATGAGGCAGAGGACACGAATTTCTGCATCAATCCAATCACATTCGGCTAACAAGGAGGAACGGATATGGCAACGATAGACATGGAGCAGTTGGACGGCGTTGTAGGGTGTTTCTGCACCTTGCTTTATCCCCGAAGAGGTCAGACAGAGGGAACGATTGTCGAGGACTTGGGTTGTGAGGTCATTGTCCAGCTCATCAACGGCAAGGAAGTGACGGAGTACAAGGATGATGTTGTCATCTGTGAATAATCAGGAGAGAGTCTGTTGGCTATGTGGCTTGCAGACTCTTTCTTCCTTTGACTGCAAAAACTCTTTTAGGACAATCCTCCAATGAGGTTATGGCTGTTGTAACTGAAATACCTTGGGAGCAAGTTGTGCGGTTTGCTCACTTGCTCCAGTCCTGTTATAGAAGCGATGCTTCGACACCTGTATAGCGATACGTCGCCAAAGTCCCTTCGCCGTTTTAAGCGTCTCTGTACCTTGTTATAGGAATGGTCATTTCGCCTTTTGGTTTTACTCGTCTGTCTTTTGCGACTCTTCCTTGTCGGACACAGAACTTGGTCTTAGCATGATGACAGTGCTATCGCCAATCCTCTGATGTCTGTCCTCTTTTGGCTTGATGCCTCTATTGCTAAGCTGACCCTTAGGCTTGTCGTTCATCGTGCATCAGTGTTCATGCTCCTCACTCTTCTGATGATACAGCTGTAAGGTCGGATTTCCCGCTTCGTTTCTCCAGGCATACAGCCATAGCAGTGCCCCTGTCTGTTGCATACGGATTGCCTCCTTGCTTACAACCTTTGTTCCATTGTTTGGCCCCGTCTTTTTCTGAATTGAGCTATTTGAAAGCCACTTATTTTTACCATGCAAAGGTAGCGTGATGCTGCGAAGGACTTCCTCCTTCTTGTGTGGCCGCTATCGCTGTGACCAATAAAATAGTGCGTAATCTTCCTTTTTCTCCCTTACCGCCAACGACAAAAAGAGTATTGCGAACGATTTTCATGGTGCTTCCCACATGGTGCCACATCCCTGCTTTTGAATGCATGTAAAAATTAAGTTTCACTTTTAAATTCAATTCAAAATGAAAAAGATCGAGAACAACTTCACAGTTTCAGGTTTCGTAGGTAAGGATGCAGAAATCCGTCAGTTCGCAAACGCCAGCGTAGCACGCTTCTCATTGGCAGTAGGCCGTCAGGAGAAGAACGGCGAGGAAACCAACCGCGTATCGGCTTTCATGAATATGGAGGCATGGCGCAAGAACGAGCACACCGAATCATTCGACAAGCTCACCAAGGGCACGTTGCTCACCGTCGAGGGTTTCTTCAAGCCAGAGGAGTGGACAGACAAGGATGGCGTGAAGCACTCCAGAATCATCATGGTTGCAACCAAGTTCTACGAGTGTCCCGACAAGGAGGAGACTCCTGCGGAAGAGCCGGCCAAGCCAGCAACCAAGAAAGGCAAGAAATAGCCTTTCCTCTCCATAACAAGGCGACCTTCGGGTCGCTTTTGTTTTGCTCAGGGACATCAATCTGCTGTTATAGCGTGTGATAATCTTCTCTAATAACAACCATGTGCATTTATTAACCATAACGGCAACGCCGTCTTCCTTTATTCTAACCACTTCGTCCCTCACCATTTGCGAAACGTCACCAAGATGGTTGGCATACAGATATTCCCGGCTGATGGCGACAAAGTCGCTATTAGCCAAGAAAGACAGTATGCCAAGGTCTGAACGCGAGAGGACTGCCATCTATGCCACAAGATGCCGAAGCCGAGGCTTCTGATAATTGTGTCCTTTACTGGCTATCCACTCGCCTTGATATTCAGACCGTCAATCTTGCGACAGCTTCACTACCCACCCACACCTGCTTTACTATTCTTCTTCTCTTTGACTGCAAAATATTTTCTGTTATAAGCGGTGGTTTCGTCCAAGTGCGTTGTATCGCTTCGCCCCACACCTTCAGAACGGCATTACTGTACGGACACCGCACGAATCCCATGTGACAGGCAGCCAACAATGTCACTATCAGAAACTGACACTTCTGATAACTGCCTTTATTGCTGTCTGGCTGTCCCATTATCGGGCTTCGGCAATGTCCGTGTAATGCCATTCTGCCCACCCATACCACCTTTACCACTAATCAACTGTTTTACAATTTCTCTTCTGCTATACAAGAGGCAGTTCTTGTCCACTCAGGCATATTGAATGTGGCAGACATGTCTGCTACGTCCAATCTGCCTCAGTGTCCTGCGGCAAGGACAAGGCACATTTGTCATGCTGACAGGAGTGCCCGATTTGTCCGTTGCGCAACTGTCTCTTCTTGCCTGATATACGTTACTATCTACTTCTAAATTATACTGCTTTGCCCCACGCCTTTGCGAAGCGTTACATGGTCTGTCGTCATACAGACATCCTTGGCTGATGGCAACACGTTGCTATTAGCCAAAGCTGACAGTATGCCGAAGTACCGACGCGAGAGAATTGTCTGTCCGTGCTACAAGCTATCAAGGCTGAAGCTTTGATGACTTGCATCCCGGTCAGCCAACACACTCGCTTTATGTCGGTACAGCAGACCTGCAAACACTTCACTGCCCACCCTTACTGTTTCAATCTTTCTTCTTACCTCTTTATATATAACACATCATTCCTCTTGCAGCCAATATCAATAATCTTCTTCCAATCAGCGCAGTGGTAGGCATATTTCCTGCAAAGTTAGCCGCGTCTGAGACAATCGTCAAATTCTGCTTGAGGTCTTGTGACTGTGAACAATCTTCCTTTTCCTCGGAAAAGAGTATTCTTCACACATAATTTGTCTTTATGTCTTTTCTTGCGGCTTGTGGGAGCAGAAAATATCCCTCCACAGGCTGAAAGGTCTCGAAAGGAGGGAAGAGAAAGAAACGGTTAAGCGAACGCAGAGGGAATTTATTCACTATGCTGAGCGTAAGTTTCTTCAACGTAGTTAAACAAGTCCAGCGACATGGGCGACAAACTTATTTGTATCACTAAAAATAGAAAGGCAATGAAGATTATCATCCTGCATGATGCTGACGCACGCATCGAGTATCTTGACGTAGCCGACCACCTTCTCGGCTCAGACATCGAGGAGTTCCTCACCAGACAGGGCTTCTCAGTGAACAACATCACATGGCTTGTCACATCGGCAGACCATATCCCAGTGGTTTACCACAAGTATGACATCGACTGCAAGACCGGCGAGGCAACCCACACCAAACGAGAGGCAGAACTGCAAGACCTCACTATCCACGGACAACTCCAGGCATTGCAGCACCGGGAGCAGGACGAGCTGAAAGCGGCTCTTCGCAAGTACGGCACGGAGGTGGACGGAGGCTTTGAGGTGCATTTCGAGGGAGAGCAGCCCATCGTGGCAGGTTATCTCTTTGACGAGCCTCGTGACATCGTCATAGACGCAGCACGTTTGGATGCCGACGGAAACTTGTCGCTTCTTGGAGAGGACAAGGAAGTGAGGGATGGACAATACGACATAGAGCCAAGCGACATATTTGGCGGTCAGTTGGACTATGTCACGTCGAGTATAGGTGCATGGATGAAGTAGGAGCATGTATGACCCAGTGCATCGTATATGACGAGACGACCAAGGAGAGCGAGACCTTTTGCTCATTGACCGCAGCCAAGAAGTGGATGCGAGAGCGCATCAAACAGAAGCATGAGGTAAGCGGACAGAAGTACAGAGTCTATTCCGACGGAGAGTTTGTTAATTGCGGCTCTATCAGTCTCACAGGCAGCAACAAGTCTTTTGTCGCCAATACAAGGCAGACGAAGAAAGGATATTAATAACAAGGTAACGGCAAGCCTAACCAACTTGCCACACATATATTGATATGGAAAAGCAAATATTGAGTTTTAATGACTTGCCATCAGCATTGTCATTAGTAATAAACAAGCTGGAGATTTTAGAAGAAAAGTTTTCCACACTAATGACTCAAATTCAGCCCGATAAGGGATTGGAATGGCTTAGTGTTTCCGAATTGAGTGAGTATCTCCCTACCCATCCAGTTGAACACACAATCTATTGTTGGACAAGCAATAAACAAATACCATTCCATAAGAAGGGGAAACGTATCATGTTCCTCAAATCTGAAATTGATGAGTGGATGCAAGATAACAAGAGTAGGTCACGAGCAGAAATTATGAATGAAGCAATAGCTTATGTTCAATCAACAAGAAAAGTCATTTAAATAACAAGGTAACGGCAAGTCTAACCAACTTGCCACTATAACATTTTCACATTATGATTTACACTCACACTATCGGACGCATCGGAGCAAAGGATTGCCGCGTCATCACAGGTACACACGGAACATTCATGGCTGTTGACATCGCAGTGGACGACTACAGTAAGGGCAAGCAAATCACCACTTGGGTAAGGGTGAAGAGCAGCAAGGAGAACCATATCCGTTTGGCTGAATACCTCACCAAGGGTCGTATGGTGCTTGTGGAAGGCACACTGACTTCTTCCATTTGGACAGACCGCAACGGAGAGAACCACATACAGCATAGCATCATAGCTGACTCCATCGCCTTTGTCAATGCAGGGAAGAAGGATGCAACCGACACACCTGCAACAAAGGCACGCAAGGCAGCCAAGGCAGAGGGCGAGGCTCCCGTACCGCCAGCCGATGCACCGCAGGACAAGAGCGAAGACCTTCCCTTCTGAGGGTAGTATCAACTGAGAGTAGTACGTACTAATCGTAGTAAATCCGCTTTTACTATGGTTAGTATGTACTATCAGTAGTAGAATAGTAAAGTAGTATTCACTAATAGTAGTATCATGTTATGACACAGATAATTGCAGTATTAAATCACAAGGGTGGTGTAGGGAAAAGTACGACCGCAGTAAGCCTTGCGGCAGCTCTGCAACTGAGTAAGAAGAACGTCTTGGCTATTGACATGGATGGACAAGCCAACCTCACGGAAGCCTTGGGATTGTCCATCGAGGAAGAACAGACAGTCTATGGCGCAATGTGTGGACAGTACACCTTGCCGTTGGTCAAGTTGCACAACGGCATCACCGTCTCACCCTCATGCCTTGACCTGTCTGCGGCTGAGTTAGAGCTTATCAGCGAGCCGGGACGGGAGCTTATCTTGAAGGGACTTATCACCAAAGCCATCGCCAAAGAGCATTTCGACTACATCATCATCGACTGTCCACCGTCATTGGGCTTGCTGACCTTGAATGCCCTCACCGCAGCCGACTACATCATCATCCCTGTTCAAGCGCAATACCTTGCCATGAGAGGTATGGCAAAGTTGATGGACATCATCCGCATCGTTCAGGAGCGGCTCAACTCCAACCTTAAAGTGGGCGGCATCGTCATCACCCAGTTCGATCGCCGCAAGACGTTGAACCGAAGCGTGAGGGAAATCGTCAATGACAGTTTTCACGAGAAGGTTTTCAAGACCGTCATCCGTGATAATGTGGCTTTGGCAGAAGCACCCATCAACGGCAAGACTATCTTTGAGTATAATCCCAAATCCAATGGTGCCAGTGATTATATGTCTTTGGCAAAAGAAGTGTTAAACTTAAAATAGCATAGCCATGAGCAAGAGCAGTATGTTGAAAGAGGGAATGAAAGGCGGTCTCAACGGACTCCTTTCTTCCACAAAGAAGCCGAGTAAGGAGCAGATAGTCACAGAAACTACACCAGCACCACCTGTGTCTGTTTCTGAGACTACCGAAGTGCCGGTGCATTGCAATTTCCTTATCAACAAGAGCATCCACACGAGGATGAAGTACCTCGCCATCAAGAAAGGGATGTCCTTGCGTGATATTGTCAATGAGGCAATGACAGAATACCTAAAGCGGCATGACACATGAGTGCCGCGCGGTATCATCGCCGAACAGACGATGATACCGCTATCTCTTCTATAAACAGACTTTACTATCCGTAGTATGGTAGTAAAAACTATTCGACTATTATACTATTCGTAGTCGATACTACTTTTAGAAAATACTATCCAACTCATTTTTAGGGCAATAGTTTTCTCTGCTTGTAGGACTGTCTCCATGCTGATAAAAGGCAATGTCGTTCCCTATTACAAGATTTTCTCTTTTTCCCTCATATCAACTATCGTCCTTCCCCATATACAGCTTCGCCCCACGCCATCCCGCCCGTTTCCTCTTTTACATAACAGATTTCTTTTCGCCTGCCTTGCCGCTGCGGATATTGTTTTGCAAAGGTAATGCTGGCGATTGTTCAAACACCAAATCGTCCATTGCATTTGACCGAAAAATCTTCCTCTGCGTGCAGAGCGTATTTTTCGCTCCCGATTTGGCTTTTTGATCGCCATCACTCTTGGAAAGCAAAAAATATCCCTTGGGCAGGCAGGAAAAGCCTCCGAAATAAGGGAAGAAAAAACATAAGAGCAATGGCACACAAGAATGACTATCAAATCCAAAAGCAGTTAGACAAGCCTCAGACTTGGTTCTGCAAATACTATCCCGCACGCATCCGCAATGTGGGTGAGAAGGAGATTGCCGACAGACAATTAGTGTTTGACTTCAAGGACGGAAGAGCCTACGAGGAAGTGGCGCAGCGCACCGCAGAGAATATGCTGACACTCTACGGCAAGGGTTGCGTGAACATCGTCTTCGCCCCCGTTCCAGCATCCACAAGCGAGAGCAACGAACTCCGCTACAAGGCTTTCTGCCACAGGGTGTGTGAATTGACAGGAGCGGAAAACGGCTACGAGCACGTGAGGGTATGCGGAGAGCGTAAGACTATCCACGATAACCGCAAGAACGAGGATGAAGTCCGCAAGGCGAATGTCGTTGAGTTTGATGAGCCGTTCTTCGACAACAAAATGGTGTTGGTCTTTGACGATGTGATAACCAAGGGTCTCAGCTATGCCAAGTATGCCAACCAACTCGAAAGGCTCGGGGCATGTGTTATTGGCGGTATGTTCCTCGCACGCACACATTATAAAGTAAGGTAAAGTATGACAAAGTACGACAAGGCAGTGTCCGTATGCTTCAGCGGACACCGCAGCGTACCTTTCGCCAAGCGGAGGGAGTTGAAGCAATGTCTCAAATCGGAGATAGCCAAGGCGTATGCCGACGGCTACCGGTATTTCTATTGTGGCATGGCAATGGGATTTGACCTGCTGGCGGCAGAAGCCGCCCTTTCGTTGCAATGCGAGTTGAAGGACTTGCAGGTGATAGCCGTTGTGCCGTTCCGTGGTCAGTCTGACCGGTGGAGCAAGGAAGAGCAAGCCAAGTATGATGCCATCCTGCGCATCGTGGATGACGTGGTCGTATTGAGCGAGCAATACTACAATGGCTGCCTTCTGAGGCGCAACGACTATATGGTCAACCGCAGTTCACGTCTCATAGCCTACTTCGATGGCAATCCCAAGGGCGGCACGTTCTACACCGTCAGAGAAGCCAAGAGGCAGGGATTGGACATAGTGAATCTTCATAATAGTGTATAACCCATAAAACAGAAAATGCTTATGGACGATATTGTTGCAATCATCGTTTGCTACTTCGTGTTCGGAGCTTTGGGCAATGTGCTCAGAGCTTTGTTCGGCGGAGAGAGACGAAACGACTTCCGCCGTGACCGCTAAGCGTCTTTAAACCAAGATACGCTGACAGCCATACGTCTGCACCTTACCCCAAAAAGATGCAGCGGATAATTGTGTCCGTAGGCAAGGATATTCAGATTCCTCACCTTAACATTTTGATAAAAATAAAGATACTGCTGCCTATATTTCAAGACAGCAGTATAAACCTTACTCTGCAGGTGCCCATTTGCAACGCACAGGAGAGACGATTGCACCCTCTGCTTTCAGCTGCTTCATGGCTGCATCTACCTCTTTGCGGTCGAGACCGCTGAGTTCTGCGATTTTACCTGCGTTGAGAGGCTGACCAGCCTCTTTCATTGTTGCCAATACTTTTTCTTTTGCGTCCATTGTTTTGATGATTTGATGTTTTGTTTATAATCTTGTTATTAACTCTTGTATTTTGTCTTCCCTTATAATCTTCGGTTGTGCCTTACCTGCCAGAACGAGAATTTTCTTCCCGTTTCTGTAGATGTGCAGCTGTCTGCTTCGTACCACTGCTGTCAAGGTCTCATCATCCTGCATGGCTTGCCATATAGGATAATACACACCTTCTGGTTCAAACAACTTCTTCTGAAGGTGTGAGCACATGTTGGTTGTATCTATTGTCATATCGTTACGTCATATCATTAACATGATTCTGCCAGCTTCTTTTGTGAACATTTCAGGGAAACGGCAGATTGTTGCATACACCTGCTTGCTTGTCACAGGCTGACCGTCCTTTCTCAGGTGCAGCCTATGACGATTGATGGCATCGGCAATCTGGTCGGTTGTCATGCCGCCATTTCGCTTTACCATCACATATACTATGGCTTCTTCTATCTTCATCCTTTATTCATCTGTTTTTCAATCCATGCCATCAATACGGCAACAGCATATTCCTGTTCTTCCTTGGTCAGTGCCCTGCCTGCTGAGATGTGATGCCACTTGAAGAAGCATCCCCGGCAACAACAGCCAGTGGCATGTTGAGCCAGGAAAACAGGATGCCCACGCATGGGAGTCTGCTTGCCGTCGTTCGGTATGACAGCCGGAGCAAGTCTTTTTGCCACAAAGTCCTCTGCGTGTTTTCGTATCGTCGGCAATCCCTTTTCCATTACATACTCCCTGTCTTGCTTGGACAGATGGAACCGGCTGCGAAAATCAGACTTTGCCAATCTCTCAAAGAGATTCGTCAGGTCATACTCTTTCTTATCACCAGGAACGCTTTCTTGCGGCTCTTCCTCTTGGAACAACGATGGATATATGTATTTCTGTGACATCATTATCTGTTGCTTCTGATTTCTAATGTTATATCCATATATGACCGCTTGCCGTCTATATAGTCTGCATAGAGTATTTCTTCGCTTCTGCCTTTCAGAATATGGCACTTACCGCACAGCTCACAGTTGTGCAGACATCTCCATTCATTCAGAACGTAATCCAAACGTTCCTCTCGTGTAGATGATTCAATAGAGGGTGTGCTCATAATCAGTGTCTCCCACAGCGTGGTCAATCAGTGCCTGAAACTCTTCTTCCGTATAGTCTTCTTCCCAACCATACGTTACGTCCTTTATGCCCAAAGTAAACCCTAATGCCTCAGAATAGGATATGCCAATTTCAGCTGCAAGGTCTCTTGCCGCTTGAAAAATCTGCTCTTCTTTGCTTAAGGGCAGTTGTTTCGCTTTCTTATGTTTTTTCTTTGGTTTCCCCATTTGAGTATATTCGTTTAATAATCAGCGTTGATGGGCATCTTGAAATTCCTGTATTTCTTTCGGAGTTCCTCATTTTGCGCCTTCATTTCCTCATACATATCATTCAGTGCGTCAGGAAATCCCCATCCACAAGGGCTTGCCCAACGAAGGCATTGCTTGATTCGGGAATCATACTTGTCCCAAAGGTCATAAAGCACGATGTGGCGCAATGTCTTGTCGAAATTACTCTCAACAGAATCATAGAATTGCTCCCACATGTCTCCATAGTCATAAGTGAACTGACAGGCATTCTCCATATAGAACACCATCAATTCTGCGACTGAATCTTCCGAAGGCTTCAGTTTCTTGAAGTCGGACAATGCCTTGCGGCACACTGAGAAGCGTGTCTTTGGCTCTCTGTTTCTGCTCGGATAGAACTCTTCCCGTATGATGTGCTTATACTCTTCCAGCTTCTGGCCCTCATTCGGCTCTGCATAGAAGTCAAGATATTCCTTTGCCTCTTTCCGTGCAGAATAAAGTTCCAATACCATTTTTATTATTTCACTCTTGTCCATGGACATGAGGACAGACTTTAATTTAGATTTTGACATTTCTGCTCTTTTATCTTAAAAACGGGTCAATCGTTGCCAGCAACTCTGATTTCTGCATCACACCGCTCGTCCTCCACAACACTTCGCCGCGTCTGAACAGCATCAATGTGGGCACAGACTGTATGCCATACTGACTTGCAGTCACCCCATACTTGTCCACATCTACCTTGATGATGCGGATTCTGTCACCCAACACTTCCTTCACCTGCTCAAGGATGGGGTGCATCATCTTGCATGGCTGGCACCAGGTGGCGAAGAAATCGACCAAGACAAGTTGGTCACTTGATATAACGTCTTTGAATGTTTCCATTACGATTTTCTGTAAAATTATGCTATTTTCTTTCCTGTTATCTTACAATACTGCCCTGCAAATGTTAAAATCGAGAAGAATTCAATGAAAAACCTTCGTTATTTCAAAGAATATTCGTACCTTTGCAGCGCTCATCTATAGATAGAAGGAGTTTCGAGACCCGGTTGCCTTTGATGCAATTCGGGTCTTGCGTTTTATAGTGGTGTCTGCAATCTCTTTTTCATCTTCTTTTCCAAAGCCTTTAGTCCATACTCTTTGTTAAGATGGTATGCTGTCAACAGATAGAATCCGTTGCTACGTTGTTGTTCCAAGACAATAACATACTTTTCCACTTTATCATAGATGTATGTTTTCTTGACCTTACGCTTTTTGCCGTCCCTCTCTTCTATGGTAAATACATCCAGATTGTCTGGTGTCAATTCTCTCACATGGTGATTTATCCAATGAAGCCTTTGTGAACGAGCCATCTCGAATACTCGCTTTGGATAAGTCGTACCGTCTTCGTTCTCAACCATGATTTCTTCACAGGTAAGATGCTTGAACAATCTTGCCATGTCAATCTCGCCATCTGTCTTTATAGGATAGATGCGCCACCCTCTGAATGAGAATTGACAGTTATCTTCTATATCACGCTTGAATATTGCATGAAGATCATGCTCTCTTTCTCGTTCACTGAGATATGCCAGTTCCAGCAGCTCAGGGTATTTCTTGATAATATTCAAACTGCTCATTGGCTATTTCAGTGCGATAAAAAACAAATTAAACTTCTTTCTAAATTTGGGAGTTGTGGTGTTGAGACTGATATTACTGTGTTTTTTTATCTTTTCAATCAGCTTCATTTTGGCTCTCACCCTTCCTTCAACTTCTCCCTTTTCATATCTAAGGTTGTAGTTGATGGCTCCCATTAGAACATCTGCCAATTGGATGAAGACACTTTCGTGTGAACGTATAAACTGAAACCTGCCAATGGAAGAGTTGTATTCCATTATTTTTCTGAGCCTCTCCAGCTTATCGCTACTGCATGTGTCCTTGATATCCATATATATGTTATATGTATAATCCATGTCCATCTTGTGATGCAGCAATTGGTAGTACATGCGAAAGTAGAAATCATTAAACGTATAGTCTTCTCGTTTCTCGTCAATCTGACTCTTGTCAACAACCACAGCCCTAAATTCCATGTCATTCATAAAGAACCAGTCTATAAGCTCTGCATAGACTTTATACGTGGCCTCGTGGACATTTGTCCATTTCAGCTCATCACTATAGCCGTGCTTCTTCTTAATATCTTTTATGGCATCTTTTGCCATGCGGATTTGTGTGTATGCTATACTTGTACATCCCAAAAGCATGTAGGGATGACCGTCATGCACCATGTGGGTGCTTTCATCACAGTAGATGTTGAATGTCTTATTCATTGTATCTGTTTTTTGTTTATTCTTTATTCCTTTTCTTCAGCGGTCCACTATGAGGTCCACGGTTCAGCGTCACACCATGCTTGTTGAGTATGCGGAACACGGAACTTCGGCTTGTGAAGCCGCTGATGGCAAAGATGTCATCTATGCTGTGCCCCTCGTTGTACATGTTCACGATATTCTTCTCACGCTCCAGTTTCGACAGTGCCCTTTCCGACTTCTTGGGCGGCCGGATATTCTGTTGCAGATGGATGATGTGTGCCGATGCCTTGCGCAGCACGGCACACTCCTCAGAGAGTGACCCGAACATACGGATGACCTGTGAGGGCTTGGTGTCGGGGAAAAGTTCGTCAAACGTATCGATGCGGTCTTGGATGGAGATGATGCGAACCACCTTCACACGGCAGTATTCTATGAATGTAGCCAGTTCACGGGTGCCACGCAGTGCGTTACTGAACCTCGACACCACCAGCTCGTCGCCGCGCTCCAGACTCGATATGAGCTGCTTCCACATCGGGCGCAGCCTCTCGTGTTCGGACAGTTCCTCTATCACCTGAACACAGCCGTATTGCTGCATCCAAGCCTTGTCTTCTGCATACTCTTCGCCATTGGTGGCGATAAAGATGTAACCTACTTTTGCCATACTGTTGTACGCTATTAAATGAAATCAAGTGCAAAGGTACACTATTTTTCCGAGAAACAATCATACTTGAACGAAAAATCATACTTAAACACGATAATTTGCCATTTTCTTTTCACTTGATTTCATTGAAAATCATACTCGCAAGTATGATACACAAATAAGATTAAACTTACTGTCATTCTTGCAAATATATCGCTGAAACGCATTAACTTTGCACCGTCAATTTCAAAATCAGACTCAAAATAATGACAACAATGAAATATGAAACCCAACTTTTCGGAGGACAAACCAACCTCCATTGCATGAAGCAAATATTGCATAATGCAAAATCAAACTCGCATGGCTGTATCAGACTTGCCATTTGTATTGCCACTGCGTTTGCCGTAGTCATGCTGACAGCATGTTCAGACGGAAACGGCACGAAGTCGTTCCATTCGAGCGATGAAGCCATCAGAGAGTATCATGGCTTTCTGACCACTCTTCGACAGAACGGCAAGGTCTCAATTCAGACATTAGTTAAGATTGTCAACGAATGGCGCGTGTTGGACGATTCCGTGACATCGTGCATCTCACGTGACACTGTCAGGAAAGCCCACTCATACCCGTTCACGGTATATCATGAGTTGAACGACTCCATCCACATCGAGCTGTGCCGTATGGCGATGTCTAAGCAACGCACCTTTCACGACCTGCTCTATCTCAGAGAACAGACCTCTTCCCATGTTGGTGATGAGGAACTACAGCAAGCCGTGAAGGAAGCACAGCCGTTCTTCGCTTCCTTGGATAGCCTGCCTATATATAATAAAGGTGGTAAACAGGCGGTACTGAAGCGTTACCTGCTGTTCCTGCAAAAATCCGCCAAGCAAGGCATTCACGGCAAGGAAGACCTGCTCGCTTTCATCAAGGAAGAGCATTTGTATTTCAAATCCTTCCTGCAATACCTGCCGGATTTTGCTGACGATGACATCGGTGACATCAGACGAAACACCGAACACTGCTGTCGGGAGATACTCCGTGCCGCCGACCGCAAGGATTTGTCCCACAAGGATGCAATGATATACCTCTCCATGCGCACCAACCACCGTCTGCTGCGCAACGCACAAGCGGCTATCGAGGATCTGAATAGTGGCAGGGTAAAGGACGAGCACACCATGCACGCCTACCTCCTGATGATGATGCAGCCGTTCATGACGATGGATGACCTTTCCGTGAGCGTGCTCTCCGACAAGGACAAGGCAGACCTCTACAAAATAGCCGATGCGCTCCCAAGGAGATGGACGGTCTGGCCAAGAAACTGCACCTCGACAAGCAACGCCTGTCGGATATGCCCATGCTCATGATGAAGATTTATGTCACAAGATTATAAACACCCCAAACAGAGAATACGATTATGTTAGAACAGTTTTGCGATGATTTCCTTGCCGTCGTGCCTTTGCAGTTGCCAGAACTGCTGGACAAGCGCAAGATGGAGAAGCCTGTCAAGTATGACGATTACGTGCTTCTTACTTTCCAGTTGAACACCCCTTTCACGATAGAGGAGGTGATGGATATGCTCGAAGACGAGATGGAAATGATAATCCTCTATCACCACATTCCAAGCCGTCATACGGAGTTCGGACACAGCTGCTGTGCCTATTCCAACCCTTCTTTCGGACGGATGTTCAAGGTCAACGGCTCCACAGATGAGCGTGGCATGGTCAGCCAGATAAAAGTGACCATCTATGACTCGCTGGAGCACATGTCGGCAGATGTATGCCTCGACCTCAGTCTGCATTGCAAGAACGGGTTCTTCAAATACATGAAGCCCAAGGAGGAAGTCCTGCTCGACTTCATTTGAAAGTTACATTTGCCAGATGACAGTCCTGTTCTACCGCAACAACGCTCCATTCTGTTGTCCACAACAAAGGCCAAAGTCATGCCACAAGCTCCCGACCATCTGATGAAGGAAACGCTTTACATGAAGATTATCCATCTTCTCGACCGTCACCGCACATGGCTGGAGATTGAGAGCATCGCCACTGTCCGCAACCACACGATAGTCAGGAACGGCAGAATGACCGACATCCTCAGCCGTGTGCTTGTGGTCAAGGCCATCCACCATCATTTCCCCTACACGAGAGGGCAAGTGTGGCAGATAGCCGAGTACGACTTGGAACAGGCTATCAAGAGCCTTCGGACAACCGACGGAGCTTTCCGTCAGAGAATAATCAAGGGAGAACTGACACTGGAGGATGTGGAGCGTATCATATCCACTGCCACACACGGTGTCGTCCAGCCCGACCTGAGTCCACTTCCATTATTCACATGCTATACATATTATGACAAGTAAGATACTGTTTCTCATCCTGATGTCAGCGTTCTTCTTTGTGACGATGATTCTGCACAGAAGCCGCAGACAGTTTATGACACGGTTCTATCTGCGCATGACCGCGCTTGTGACAGCAAGGAAGCTCTACCGGTTGATGCTGCTCATCCTGCTGTACGTGTTCCACTTCCTCTACCTCTGTGTACACTATAACGACATAGGCGTAGTGGCTTCCACCATAGCGTTTGCCATATTCTTTGTCTTTATGGATGTGGAGAGGTGGCTACAGCGTCTGCACGAGGAGCGGACACCCTTCTGCATCGCCGCGTTGGCGGCAGTGGTGTTTGTCTTCACTCCTCATCTGTTCACGCTTGCTGTCACCATCTCCTTTGTCCTTCTGGCATCACTGTTCTATCCCTCGCGCATAGTCATATCGCTGTGGAAGAACAAGGCTGACCGCAAGATGCTCCTCGAAGACACAGAAATGCTCATCATATACTACTATTAAGTATCACCTGTATCATGCCGTTCCTTTTGTATAATGGAGCTGGCGACAAACAACAGTATTCACCAAACAGATTATTGAAATGAAGAAACAGAAACATAGAACGAGTTCCGGCAAGATGTCTGAACGGATGTCCCTGTTGGAGTTCTTGAAAGAGAGGTCCGGGATAAGGCTGTCGAAGCTCGAAGCCTACCTTGACCTTGTAGACAAGGCTTCTGTACAGTACATCCCCAAGGATCTGTGCAAGCAGGAGTTCAGCCTGTCCAACGGGCAGTTTGTAATCACCATTACCGAACTGGCAGGATGCTGGCATTGGCACCGCGCCACTGTCCGCACCTTCATCGAGCAGTTGGAGAAGATGAACCAGATTTCCGTCACCCGTCTCACGAAGAGCCAAATCATCACCATCCCGATGTTGGCTGAGACACCTGCCGTTTCTCCGATTGACGCAGCCTTGGATGTGTTCCGCCAGAAGATGTGTACCGCATTGGACGAATGGCGAAGCGGCAAGATGTCCGCATCGGCTTGCGCCTCGGAATGTGAACAACTCTACGAAGATGCAACAGAGGAAGTAGCCATTATCTTGCAGAAAGCCGACAATGGCAATTCAATTGGCAAGGTGCCATGCGGAAGAAACATTCCCGAATCTGTAGGACACGCCTTTTGTATGACTGCACTCACAGCTGTCTGCGAAGCCACCTTCCATCAGGTGCTTTCGCAGGAAACAGATAACGCCCTCGTTACCTCCCTTCTTCCCTTCTTTTACAAAGACCTGGGAGGAGACTGGCTCTCATTCATCGAGGCGGCAAAGGCAATATCAGAATTGGCATTGGATGGCAGCTCACCAGCCTTGCATCAGGAAAGCGCAGCCATCAAGTCACAGTTTCAGTCACTCTGCCGACCGTTCCTTGCCATTGTAGCCAACCAAGAGGGCTCCTGTCCATCAAAAGGCTGTATTAACCTCTAATAATCACCGTACAACGCTTCTTCTTTTCTACTGGCACAGTGTTTACACGTCTGCCATTGCTGTAAAATAATCGGGCTTGCCCGTTGGTCGGAAATGAGGGAATTTGGGTAGCCTAATACCCCTCTTGGTCTCCGACCATCGGGAGGCTGTCCTTACAAGCAGCAAGCTGGAGACAGGAGAGTTGTACACACATAAAAGGAAATAGGTTATGGCAACACCAAAACAGGTTATGGATTTCCGACCATCTAAGGGAATCACCACAGCACAGAGCAACGAGCACCAACGCCGTTGGACGGAAAAGGGTTGGGGATCCGCTGAATCAACAGGCAACTACGACCGCAGCCGTGAGCGGCTCAACTTCGAGGTTCGGGGCGGCAAGGTTTGTCCTATAGACAAGAGCCGAAGCATCCCGGAGCGCATGGCAGACATCCTGCGGAGCCGTGGAATCAAAGACCCCAACGAGGGACTGGCAGAGCCACGCTTCCGCACAGTGGTCAATTTCATCTTCGGAGGCTCACGAGAACGTATGACGGAACTGGCATTCGGTGACCAGAAGGTGAATCTCACTCACGGAGCGGACAATTCGCATCTAACCCGATGCAAGGACATTGAGGAATGGGCAAAGGATGTTTACCGCTTTGTTGCGGACAAATACGGTGAGGAGAACATCGTCGCTTTCATCTTACACTTGGACGAAACCAATCCGCACGTTCACTGCACCCTCTTGCCAATCAAGGACGGCAAGTTTGCATACAAACAGATATTCGCCGGAAAGGACAAGTACGAGTTTTCTGCCAGGATGAAAGCCCTGCACAGCGAATTTGCCGATGTCAACAAGCGTTGGGGCATGGAGCGCGGAACTTCCGTCTCAGAGACGGGAGCACGCCACCGCACCACCGAAGAATACCGCCGCCAGCTGTCAGAACAGTGCACCACCATTGAGCAGTCCGTCGCCACCCATCAGCGGACACTCGCCTCGCTCCAATCGGACATCCGTCTGGCAGAGCGGAGAGTAAAAGGACTCACCTCAATGGTCAACAACCTCTTGCAGGAGAAGGCTGAGAAGGAGGCGGCACTTGCTGAATTGCATCGGCAGATTCTTGCAGGTCACGACAATCCTGATGCTCTCCGTCAGCAAGTCCAAGAGCTGGAGCAGGAACTGTCCGCTATCCAGTCGAAACTGGACGACAAGCAGGAGAAGCTCTCAGAGGCTGACCGCAAGCTCGATGCCCTGCGTGAGGAGATGACCGCCATGAAGGAGCGCACGGAGGAGTTGCGGCAGGAGGCACACAGATATTCCGATACTATCCGACAAGGTGCGGACACCGTTCTCAGAAATGCCCTTCTCGAAAACATGGTCAGCGAGTTCTCCGAACGTGTGGCACGGCTTTCCAATGAGGGCAAGGACGTGTTTGACGGTTCCCTGCTTCAGGCCTTTGCGGAGAATGGAACGGAGGTGATGTACTGTGCCACGCTTCTATTCCTCGGCTACGTCGATGATGCCACCACCTTTGCCGAAGGTCATGGCGGTGGCGGCAGTTCGTCCGACCTCAAATGGGGACGTGACGATGACGAGGATGAACGCGCTTGGGCACGCCGTTGCATGATGAAAGCTGCACGCATGATGCGCCCCTCTTCCGGCAAAAGGAAGAAACGATAAGCGGCACTGTCACGTATCACCTGTTATAGTATTCACCAGATTAAATTGAACAACATGAGAAAAATACTTATTCTATCCCTTGGCTTCGCCCTTTCATTGGGTGCGCAAGCCAAAGACTATCACCGCACGGCGGACACCACCACCGTTGTATGCAGACTTTCGGCAGACGGTATGCTTCGTCCGCTTAAACCTTCCTACATGAAAGGGGCATTGGTAGCTTCGCCATGGACGGACAACTGGTTTGTCCAAGCGGCAGGAGGAACTACGGTCTTCCTCGGCAAACCGCTCGGATGCAACGACCTATTCGGTCGCATGAAACCGGCATTCTCCGTGTCGATCGGCAAATGGTTCACACCTTCCGTCGGCGGTCGTCTGAACTATGGCGGTATGCAGTTCAACGACTGCAACAACTCCTCGCAGGACTACCAGTACCTGCGTGCTGATTTCATGTGGAATGTCCTCGGCAACCTCTACAAGGACGATGTACACACTCTTGCCAGATGGAGTGTCATTCCATACGTGGGCGTGGGTATGCTGCACAACAAGGTGAATGCCCACAAGCCCTTTGCCATTTCCTACGGCATACAGGGGCAGTATCATCTCTCCCCACGCATTGCTGTTACGGCAGAGATAGGCAACATGACCACCATGCAGGATTTTGACGGCTATGGCAAGGCACACCGCCTTGGCGACCATCTGCTGTCCGCATCCCTCGGCCTCTCTGTCCGCATCGGCAAGACTGGCTGGAAGCGAGTGATAGACGCTCGCCCGTACATCGCACAGAACGAATGGCTTTCGGCATACGCCTCATCCCTTTCTGACAGCAACAGCCGCTATCACGCCCAGCACGATCGAGATTGTCAGACTCTGGAGCAGCTGCGCAAGATTCTTGCCATCGAGGGACTTCTGGACAAGTACGGCCACCTCTTTTCTGACGATGCCGCTTCTTCCGTCACAAATGGCTATCCTCGAAACGACTACAGCGGTCTCAACTCGCTGCGTGCAAGAATGAGAGACAAGTATGGTAATGGTCAAAAGACAAAGGTCATGGAGTCCGCCTCTTGTACAGAAGAATATGGCAATGCTGAAGGTGAGCCGGAAGACGATTACCTATCGCTCATCCACTCAGGAAAGGCTTGCATAGGTGCGCCCATCTATTTCTTCTTTGAACTTGGCACTGACAGGTTGCTCAACAGGTCACAGCTCGTCAATCTCGACGAAGTAGCACGCATCGCCAAGAAATATGGCTTGAAAGTTAAGGTCATCGGCGCTGCCGACAGTGCCACAGGCAGTGAAGCCATCAATGATAACCTCAGCCGTTCCCGTGCCAGATTCATTGCAGAGGAACTGATGAAACGTGGTATGGAAAATGGCACCATCTCTCAGATTTTCGATGGCGGCATTGACGATTACTCGCCCAATGAGGCGAACCGCCATACCAGAATCCTGCTGTATCTATAGCCAGACATACAGCTCCGAACAAGAGCACTAAAACTTTTTTTTCATTGATAAATTTTAGAAAGGGAGGGCTTGTCCGTGATGGATAGGCCCTCCCTTAATCATATATGTATTAACGCATATTCTATGCGCATATCTTTTTTTTATCCGTGTTTCTCAGTACTTGACCAGTCAAGCAGGAAGTCATATATACTCATTATCTGTATGCCGTTTTCGTCGCTCCACTGCTTGGTATGTTCTCCCACGATCAGCAGTTTGCGGAAAGAGTCATCTACAAGACGCAACGACCGTTTCTCCTGTTCCATCTTTTCTGCATCGGGCATACGCCACGCCGACTGGATGTAGATCCGCTCGCTCCCTTTGTTGCAGACAAAATCCACTTCCAATGTCACCCTCTGCTGCTTTCCTTCCGTATTCCTCACTCGATGATAGACGTTACCCACATCCACGAGCCATCCTCGCATACGCATCTCATTGTAGATGACGTTCTCCATGATATGTGTCGGCTCGCTCTGACGGAACGACAGAATAGCATTCCTCAGACCTACGTCCTGATAATAATACTTGGACAACGAACCTATGTATTTCCGTCCTTTGATGTCGAACCTTTCGGATTTTTCGATAAGGAAAGCATCCTGCATATATTCCAGATAAGCCGACACTGTCTTGTCGGTTATGCTCTGCACATTGCTTACGGACTTGAACGTATTGGCTATATTCAGTGCATTGACAGGTGCTCCTATACTGGATGCTACGGTCTTCGACAATTCTTCAAATTCAGGTCTCAGTTCTATGTTGTTCCGCTCGTAGATGTCACGTAGATATACCGTGCGATAAAGGCGACGCAGGAAATCAGCCTTCTTCTCATCCCCAACCTGTGTAAGTAGTTGCGGCAAACCTCCGTACAGTCTGTATTCAGCCCAACCGTCTTCTTTCGAACCATCATACACCGTCATGAACTCCTTGAAGGATAGTGGCCACACATGTATCTCGTCACCTCTGCCTCGGAATTCCGTCACCAGGTCAGAGGACAGGAAACGCGAGTTGGAGCCTGTGACATACACATCCGCCCCTTCGGTAACTGACAAGGAAGAGAGCACCTCTACAAAGTCTTCCACCTCCTGCACCTCGTCGATGATGATATAATAAGTCTCATAGTCAATCATCATCTTTTCCACCCAGTCCAACAGGTAGTCCGGGTTCTTGAACTCTCTGTTCTTCCTACTCTCCATGTCGATGACGAGAATATGGTCTTCTCTCACGCCCTCATCCAATAGATGCTGATGAAAGAGTTTCTTCAGAAGGAACGACTTGCCTGAACGTCGCAATCCTGTGATTATCTTTATGAGCCCGTTGTTCTTTGAACGGCTCAACTGTTCTATGTATCTATATCTGTTTACTATCATATTTTACGAAAAACTGTCACTTGTGACACTTTTTCGGAGGCAAAGTTATATATTTTATCCTAAATCAAAGAAAGAAATAAAGAAAAATGCACTAAAAATCAATGATTTTCCTGTTTTGTAGTGTCTATTCCACTTGCCGATGCCCATTTTTCTTTGCAAAGTTACTGCCCGGGCGAATGGTCAAGTACCGCCATGCTAACAGGCAGAGGACTGAACGACAGCTTTCCGCAAATCAAAGATTTGGGTATTTCATTAACTCCTCCGTCTGTTTTCTTGCCTTATCGCCCTCATTCCGCAGTCTTTTGATGCACGAAAAATCAGTTCCCGACAAGAGGAGCCGAAAGGCTTCAAAAGGAGGGAAGAAAAACAAGTTGAACAAATAATTTCTTTGCGTATGGAATTACACAGATTATCAGAAAACGAGCAGGCATTTGTCGAGTGCTTCTCACGGTTCGTAAACGGTCAGATGGGGTCAGCCGCCAAGGTAGGCAATGCCCTTGCAGATGACCATCGCTATCTTATCAACGAAAAGGGCAAGGTGGTGTTTGCCTTCTTGGAACGCCTTGCCAACGACTATCAAAAAGGTCGTTATGACCAGCGTGACGAGTGGGTGTGCCGATTGGCAGCAGAGGCCATCGAACACCTTGTAGAGAACAGAATGTATTACAGAACACTTAACAACGATTGACTATGGCAAGCAGATTGATTACACCCGTATTGGAGGAGATACTGAAATCCTATCCTCTGTATTCACAGGACGGCAAAGGCAAGGATGCCGTTTGTGTGGCAATATTCTTCATCGGACACGTCCGTTGGTTCGTACTTGAAGGACAGCCGGAAGGTAACGACACCACGTTGTTCACCATCGTATGCGGTCTGCATGAAACGGAGTATGGCTATACCTCCGTCAATGAAATGGAGAGCGTAAAGGTGGATGGCTCCAAATATGGAGTGGACGAGATATTTCAAGTGGAGCAGTTGGACGGCTTCAAGCCGGTGAAACTGAAGAGCATTCCAGACGAGGATTTACAAGCATTCCTTCATAATATGGAATGACCCCAAATTAAATCAGCCGCAGGGACATTACTCCTTGCGGCTGACTATTGTTAGTACCTACTATGAGTAGTAAAGCCTACGATTAGTATATACTACGATACTACTCTCATCTTCGGAAAGCGGACTTGGCAACGTGCTCCTCTTGTACCTCTTCCTTCTGGTACTCCTCCATGTCAAGCAGTTGCTCATACGCAGAGCTGATGTTTGCGTCCATAGAATGGTTGTGGCTGAAAGGGAAGGTATGCTTCACAGAGAGTCCTGCATTGGTCACAGTCCCCACATCCAGGCTATCCTTATCCTTGTTATATTGCAGGTTCAGCAAACCACCATTCGGCATTTGGAATATCGGCATTTTTCGCTGCGCCAATTCCGAAAACTCTTCGGCGGTCATCTCCCTCGCCACAGCCTTCACGTCCTCACTGGCACGTCCTATGCCATAGCGAGTGATATGGTCACGCACTTCTTGCTCCGTATGCTTCAGGAACACCTCATACGTACCGCCGACACTCCCGTTATAGACCACTGCAAAGTCCTTGTCCTCTATTAGCAGGTCATCGCCTCTGTTCTGGCACGGCTTCCTGTAGGTCTGCTCCTCGTCCATGCCGTTCCCGTCATAGTATTCCTTGGCAAGCGTCAGCAGTCCTTGATAGTCACCTTTCTCCTTTAGCTTATCCAGTTCCGATGTGTCATCCGTTGATTGGAGATAGGCGATGGAGGCATAATAGACGTTTTCTTTCGATTGTGAAGGCTCTGTCAGGCTTTTGTACTGGGCAAAAGCCTCCTGATAATTGGTGTCAAGGTCTTTGCCGTGGTCGTAAGGAACAGAGAGTTTCACTTCCAGACCGTTACTCGTCGGCACAGCAATCTTTACAGAGTCCTCCTTCTCATGATGCTGGATATATACAGCAGAACCATTATATGCCAAGACTGCATGGTCGCCGTCATCTATGGATAGATAACTTTTCCCTTGCCCGTTTTCCTGCTCAGCCTTTTTCTCCTGGTCTATCTCCATAGCAATCTTGTCGATATGCTGCGTGAGCATTGAGGTAGCTTTTTTCACATCGAGTAGCGTGGTCTTGATGAACTGCGGCGACTCCTTCAGCGAATCCAGCCAAGACTTCAAATAGGCAGCCGAATCTCCTTTCAGATGCTTTGTCATGCCATACCGCTGAGCGGTCAGCGCAGCCGTCAGTTCTGCCACCAGTTCCTCGCGTGCATACTCTGCCGAGCCGAAGGTAGCGGGCTTGATGCGGTCTAACTGTCCCTCCGCACCCGTGGAGTGTCCCATCTCGTGGAAAAGGTTCGAGTAGAAAGACTCCCCATCCTTGAACTGCCTTTTCTCAGGCATCACAATCTCATTCTTGCTGATGGAGAAATAGGCGGAATCACCGAACATCGGTTTGATGGGACATATCCAACGGTTGTCCGCTATCATCCTATCCACGGGTTCAAAGGCAAACTGCTCGTCCTTCTCTACCTTGGGCATCGAGTATTCCTGTTCCAGTTTCTCCCAAAACTCTGGTCTGACCTCCTTCAGGTTGGTCTGCGCCACATTGAAGACATGGTAAGTCTGAAGCTTTGGATATACATTGTACTTTTCGCGCTCTTCCTGAGAGAGCAGTTTGTAGTCCTCCCACTTGATGTGTTCCTTTGTTTCCTTATTGACCACCGTAAACGTGGTGAGCATCACGGGGAAAGAATGCTCACCTTTCAGTACTGACACACGGGGCTTCTGTTCCTCGTCTTTCTTGCCAGTTTTGTTAAACTGCTGTATGCGGTCGAAGGTACAGAAGCGAGGAATCTTGTAACCCTCCTTCTCGCAATGCAGGAGCAACATCATAGCGTTCATGCCATTATATTCTCGTCCGTTCAGGTTTTTCGGCCATTGCAACGCACCTTCAGTAAACCAGGGCTTTTTCCATCCGTCTTTGCCCGACAGCGACTGAATACGCTCAATCATCATATCGGCAAACAGGTCGAGTGCCTTGTCTTCGGCACTCGGACCTTCCTTAGCATAAGGCTTTCCCATAGTCAATTAACCATTATAGGGCTGCGGAACATATTCGCTCATTTCAGACACTCGGCAGGAGAAGTCCAGTTTGTCATTGAAGACACTGACAGACAATGCCCCTTTGATGTTCGCTTTCACGCCTGGTTGCAGCCATGCCTCGCATTTGCCATCGAATAGGAAGAAACTTACCCAGATGTATTCAAATCCGTCCTGTACTTTCTCTGCGCTGAAAGCGGAGAACTGGCAGTACGGCACACCATTCTTGTCCGTCTTGTCCTCAATGCTCTTGCCCACCTTGCCGCGGAACTCCATCACGCCCTTGATGCAGTCCTCTGCCTCGTCAGGCTGGTGGCTGATGCTGCTTGCCGACAGGTTGAAATAAAGGACATCGCCCCATTTTCTTGGTACCAATACACCGGCTACCTCAATGCGTTCGCCGATGTTGCAGCTGCCCACCTCCGTCAGTGTCCCATCTTTGATGACCGACACCTCGATGGTCTTGTTAATCCCGCTCTTCGCTGGAATGACTACGTTCATGGCAAAGCTCACGAATGCCTTGCCCTCCTTGTTCGTGCGGCAGGTCGCAGCCTTGCTGACCGTTCCGCACACTGTTACATTACATTTGATCATTGCTCGATACTATTTGAATTATACATATCCATCGTCCAAGTGAAATGTCTTAGCAATGACAATAATCTCTTTTCAATCATCATATACTAGCGCACGTATCAGTTCATAGACTATCCACGCTGCTATGATAAGTTGGAAGCCGAGATAGATGATGGCCACGGTCTGACCGAAAAGCCATTGGGTAAGCATGAAGTGTCCTGCCACAGCTACCATACCCACCAGCAATGTACACAGATGACTTGCTATCCTTTTCATTTCCTTTGCAGATTTTGTTGTTGACTCTCAGCCTCCATCCCTTGCTCGAAGTTCTGCGAAGCCTGCTGTGTCGCCACGATGCCTGTCACCATTCCCGCAATCTTCGTCCGTTTGCTTTCTTCCGACAGATTGGCATTGCCCAAAATGAGCGACAGGCGGTTCATCTCCGAGGAGGTCAGTTCACGGTCAATCTTCACCGTACCGCTCTCTGCATGAAGCACAGTCTTGCCGTTCTCACCCACAGTAATGGTGCATTGCCTCATGCCTGGAACAAGCGAGGTCAAATCTACGAGCCGGTTGGCTGCCATGGCAGAGATAAGTCCTTTTTGTCGTTCCTCATCATTGCTGTCAATCTGCGCTGCCAACATCATCAGCGACATGAAGGTGGTCATCGCCATGTCGAGTATAGGGTCATTCGTTCCCGAAATGCCCACGCCGCTGTCCTCCGAGGAAAGGATTTTCTTCATCCAGTCCTCCGACGAAACCTTCTGCTCCTGTGGCGCATTGCTCTTGTATTTTGCCAACAGGTCATTGCCGTTATGCAGGGCCTGTAGCTTGATGTTGCCTTTCTGTCCGATTTCTGCCAGATAAGCGGCTGGATCCATATCCCTTTTTGAGCCGTCAGCCGATACACTCTTCACTCCGAAATGCAGATGCTCGCCAGTGGTTCTGGTGCCGGTATTTCCCGACACCCCCAACTTCTGACTGGCATTAACCACGTCACCTACCTTTACTGCTATGTCAGACAGATGCAGGTAGGAGCATTGCACCTTGCTGCCATCCTCACGGCTGTATTCCACGGTGACGGATTTCCCTCCTGCCGTGTTCGCATTATGGTTCACCGCCACCACCTTGCCGCCGTTCTCCGTGGCCAACACCGCCTCATGGTTCGTCTTGATGTCAATGCCCTTGTGCATCTGCTGCTTGGTGGCATCCATCGGATCCTGGCGATTGCCGAAAGGCGAGGTGATGAAGAGAAACTCCTCTCGCTCCACAGGAAAGGAATACCCGGCAGACTGCGGTACATGGGCAGCAGGCATTTCTCTACGAGGATTATTCTCCACCCCGAACGACCGACCTTCTGCCCGCATCTCAGCCATCACCTCACTGTCATACTTGTCCAGTCCGTTGGCTTCAATGATGCGCTGCAGACTTGCAGCATAACCGCCGCCCGTGGCATAGCCGGCACGCTCAATGCCCTTCGTCCATCCCTTGTAGTCGTCAGGCGACAGCGTGAAGCACTGCGCATAACGCTTGTTCTGCTTCAGGAACTGCGAGTGATGCTCATAACTGTCACCCACGCTTTTGTACTTACAGAATTTCTCGTTGGGCCTATCATCCGTATAGACTCCATACTCTCCGCCATTCTTCAACCACGATGCCGTAGCCTTGATGCCAAAGTGGTTGTTGCATTCGCGCGACAGTTGGCTCTGTCCGTTGCTGCTCTCCAGTATGGCTTGCGCCAAGATGACGGAGGCAGGAATCCCATACATCCGCATCTGTTCTTTGGCTTCCTCCGCATATTGTGCGGCATACGCTGCGTTCTTTCCCATAAGCCTATCTCCTTAGACTGGTGTGTTGTTCTGTTTCTTGACTTTCCTGTGCCATCTGCTTTCCTGTCTCTTTTCCAGGTGACACCATCTCCGTAATTCCACGCTTCGATGATGTTGTCTGCTTCGGCATTTCCAACTGGTCACAGATGGCCACCCGTTCACCAGCACGAATGAGCTTCGGCAGATAGGTGTCGAGGGCATGATATGGGAATCCTGCCATTGCCAACGGCTTGCCTTCATCATCCTTGCGCCCATTGCTCTTTGTCAGCGTAATACCCAATATTTTGGATGCCTTCACCGCATCATCCTTGTAGGTCTCATAGAAGTCACCGCAGCGAAACAAAAGAATGGCATCAGGATGCTTCTTCTTCAAGTCAAGATATTGTTGGACAAGGGGAGAGACAGCAGCCTTGACAGCCTTTTCATCCTTCTTTTCTTCTTTCTTTTCCTCTTGTTTCTTCTCTTCCCTTTGTTCAGAGCTTTTATCTTCCTTAAGTACCACTTCCTTCTGTTCATCATGCTTATCGACAATTGCCGTCTCCGCTTGCTTCACCTCCGTCGCTTCTTCCTGCTTCTCTTGTGTACTTTGCTCGACATTGTTGTCTTTCTGCAATACATCAGCAAACAGCGAGGCGGCAAGGTTCTGCTTGTAGGAATCCCTGTCAGGAGCCACCCACAATCGTTGCCATTGTGACGGACTGACACTTCTCGGCTGCAACTTCTTGCCGTCAATAGTGGCTGCACACAGGCATTCGCCCGATTTGGCACGGAATACTGCCACACGCTGGATGCGGTTCAAATCAACCTCCTGCTCATTACCTCCGAAGATGTCCACCTTCAGGTCGGGTTTCGCCTCTGCCATAGCATAATACTTCTGTGCCAGTTCCTCACGCACACGCTCGATGTTGTCCATCGACTGCTTCAAGGTGGTGAAGAAATGATTGAGGTCTCCTTTGTCGGGATAGACGGCAAAGCCCTCCTTACCTTCGGGCTTGATGTACAATGCCCACCGCTCCTTGTCATCCTTTACCAACTGCACATTGTCGAAACCGATGTCACGGCTGTGGGTTACGGCCTCAGAAGCATCCAACGAGGATAGGTCTTCGATAGACCAGTTGCGCAGTCTTGATACCGTGATTTTCTTGTCGGCGAAATAACTGTCGTCGGGACGGAAGCCCAAGGCTCCGTCGGGATTGTAGAAACGCACGTTGTCATAACCCTCTTTCTGCAAGGCATTGGTGAAGCGTTGCTTGTTCATGCCCTTGATCTCGTTGTTCACCTCCAACGATGCACCCTGTGGCAGCACCACATCGGCGGTCTTGCTGGCATCATCACGCACGATGACCACAGTACGCTGCTCCTCGTTGGGATGCTGCTTGATTTCGTCTGCTACGAAGTAGTGGTTGGGCAACTGCACCTGTATCTGCGCCGTCTCTCGCTGATGCTGGTCGGTGGCATACTCCACCTTTTCACCCAGTTCGGCTTTCTTCAACACCTTCAGCGCACCGTTCACCTCACTCTCGATGGCATCAATCAGACAAGGGTCTTCCTTCAGTTCCCTCGTCCAATAGTCCACCATGCTAAGGCTGTCCTTTGACAGACGGGCAGGCAGTCCCAGTTCGAGCATCTTCACGCCCGAAGCTATCTCAGTGATGAGTCGTTCCTTCTTCACGGCATCCTCCGACGGGGCTTTGCCGTTCTTCATGACCATGCCCTCACGTGCCAACCGCTGCTGATGACCGGTGGCAGACACCAACTGACGCATCATCTCCTGTACATAGTCATTGTAGTGCTCGAAGTCACGCTGCCGTGGCAGGTAGATGACATCCTTCTCGGTGTCGTAGTGCGCCACACCCGTGCCGTCCTGACGTACATTCACGAGGTTGTCCTTCATCTTCTGAAGGAATCCGTTGACGCACCCATGCAGCTGCTTGTCCTCCTTGTCGCCATAACCTCTATCCTCCACCGTGCCATCCTTCTTCAATGCCGTAGTGTAGGCTGTTTTAGCCATAGGCAGTAGCGTCTGGTCGATATTGAACAGCACACGGATCTCACGGTTTTTCACTCCCTTGTACTGCTGTTTGTCCTGTTCCGACAGTTCTGCGTATGCCTCCTTGGTGATGACATCGTCGGGATTGTTGCGGTTGACGTACTTATTCCAATTGTAATACAGGAACGGCACACCTTTCTCATGCTCCCTCACGCTCTCACCCCGTGCCTTCGCTTCGGAGAACTGCGTAAACAGATTGCTCTTGCAACCCTTGGCATCGGAGTCAAGGGCAAGGACAAGGGCATTGAACGGACTGACCGAAAAGCCCTTGGGATAGAGCTTCGGATAGAGTTTGCCGCTTGCATTCAACCAATGTCCCTTGGCATCCACCGCACTCGTCAGTGCCTCAGTGAGCAGCGACACCTGCTTCTCCGCCGTCCGCTTCTCAAATTCTGATTTCTCTTTCATGCTTTTATCTTTTTGTTTATCTCAATCACATTCTATAATTGGCTTACCAAGCCACCGTTCCCGACAATTTTGTTGTCGGGCTTCACTGTATTCCCCTCGGTCGCACCACGCTCTCCCGTGCCTGCTCTTCGTACTGCATTGCTGCCATCTGTCGCATCTGGTCGTTCTTGGCAAGTATGGCGTTAGCCAATGTATTCAGCGGCAATGCCCCCGACTGATGCGCCCCAATCACACTGTCAGGCAGTTGAATGGTACAAGGCACATGGTCAATGTTGGCAACGAGACACCGCCCTTGCAGCATCGGGTTGCTGATACGAGGATTGAGTGGTTCATCAGGATATTGGCGGTACTGAATGCGAGATGCAGCAGGACTAACTGTAGGTGCAATGCCTTCCTGCTGTTTCCTGCCCAGCACCTCATGTCCCGCTTTGTTGAGCAGATTGGCACCTCCCATACCCATCAACAGCATCTTCAGTATAGGATTCTTCACGAACATTCCAGCCACGATAGAGGCCAAAGGAAGGAGGCTATTGTCCATATTCAGCGATTTTGTCTTGCCAGTGAACAGTCCCACCAGTACATCGGGCAGCATCGCCAACACATAACCAAGGTTCTTGCCGATGTCTGAAAAGCCGTTCAGTCCAAAACTCTGCAACAGCCCGTCCCATCCATTTTCGTTTGTTTGTAAGGCTGTTTCCTCCTGCTGGACTACAGATGGTGTTGCCTCTTCAGTCGATGAATCAGGAGTTTCTTTCGGTTCTGCCTTCTTCTCCTTCTCAGCCTCTGCATCCAGTCTCGCCTTAACCTCCAGATACTCGTCTTCCTGTCCAGGCGCAACTATCAAGGGCACATCCTTGTACTTGCCTGTACGTTTGGTTGCTTCGTTTCTCTGAGGGTCAAGGAACGTACCTTTGTTCCAAGGAAAAGAGGTCTGCTCGGTTTGTTTCGTCCAATCCATAAAAGTGATATTGCTCGTGGGAATCTTGTTCTTGAAATGGCTGTTGGTAGCCTTGATATAGCTGTTCTCGTGGTTCTTGATGACTTTTGCCTGTTTGCGGAATGAGGCGAAGACGTTGGTGCCCGTACCGAAAACTCCCTTGCTGATACACTCCTCGACACAGACCTCTTGGCTGCTACCTTTCTTGCTTAGGTGCTCCATGCCGACATTCATCACCATATCGATACCGACAAACTTGGCGAAGGTTGCCCATGAGCCAATCCCTCCCATGGCCACGACATCGGCACCCGCTCCGGCTGCCCATCCCGCTGCCTTCTCTGTTCGAGAGGGCTTATAGGCTGCCTCTCCTTTGGCTTCTATCTCTGCGGCAAGGGGTGACTTGTTCAGTTCGTAGGGCAGACCGAACAGACTGCTTTGTGCCGCCTTGCGGATGATATAGTCGGCAGAAGATGTTGGCATACGGTCTTTCACCATTTTTTCTATCATCAGCTGCTCCATGCGGTGATCGATATAGGCGTATGCCAAATCACAACCGAGTTGTTTAGAGAGTGCATCGTACCGCTCTCGTCCTATCTCCGTCACCACCGCCTTGCGCCATTCCTCAGCCATCACGGCAAGGTCACGCTGCATATCCTTGTTGCCGACAATAGCCTCCTTGCACATCGCCAGATAGTCTTCGGTGGTCTTGCTGTTCCACTTGCCTGTAATCTTCAGCGTGGCGTATGGGTCATCACCAGGCATATTGGCAGTGGCCAATGAGCGTAGGATGCCAGCCGTACTGTTGGAGTAGGCTCGCATCTCGTCTGCCTGTCTGTTGGACAAGTCCCGTTGCACCCTGCCCATCACGGGGGCAAGGTGACACCCGAAGTAGTCGCCCATCAGACGCTCTATCTCTGCGAATCGCTGACTGTTCTTAACTGCCATATACCTTGTTTATATATTATACTGCTGTAATATCTGTTCCTTTGTCTGCTCGATGGCATTGTGATATATCTCCATCTGCTTAGGATAGTGTTCCTCCAACCATGCGTCCTTGTCCACTTGGCAGTGGATGAACTGCACGGCCATACGTTCCTCAATCTCCACGGAGGGTTCCCCCTCTTCCTTACCATTGAACCATGCCTTTGTCCACCATCTCACGCCAGCCCGGTCGGGATAGACGCTCACTATCCTCGGAATGTCGAAGCTCTGGATATCCACGTCCAAGTCGGCAAGAGGGTCGATGATGCCGTCATGCGTCAGGGCTTGCTCTTGGAGTTTTTTTTTAACACCTCGTCCATCGTGGAGAGATATACCTGATGTCGCATGGCAAGATAGTTGAGAAAGTCGGCAATGAGCAGGTTCTGCACCTTAGTCGCCAAAGGCATACAGCGGTTGCCGATGCCCAAGGGATTAGCCATGCTCGGCATGGTCTCGTAGAAATAATGCTTGCTCGCTCCCAACGAGAAGATGTTTCTCAACGACTGCTCCGTATGTTCGGGCAGAGAGTATGCTCCTTGTTGAAGGTCCTCGAAGTAGGAGGGAAGGAAGCGGAGCATCAATGCCTCTATCTCCTGACGGTCGGTGTCGTAGGGTGAAGGGATGTTCATGTCCAGTTCATTGATGCCCATTTGGGAATTGTGCTCCAATGCCTTGATATTGCCGTAGAGCATGGTGAGGAACTCCAACGGATTGATTTCCTCTCCGTCAAACCTCACCTCCATGTGCAGCAGGTCGCCACTGATGGCGATGGTCTGACCGGCCTTGACGCTTTGGGAGAAGTTGGCGAAGACATTGGAGAGATGCCTGTAAGTCACTTCGTATTTGCCGTAGCGGATGGTCTGGTAGATGCCATGCTCCGCGTCCGACCCAATGGCAGAGACGGTTCCCGTTGCCACCGCCGACAGCAGGTAATGGTTCACTGAGAAGTCTATGCCGTGATGGAAGAATGTTTCTCCCGTCACGGGATTTTTCTGCTCTCCGTAACCCAAGGACATCTGCACGTCCTGCTTTATAGGCTCCTCAAACGGCATACAGTAGCCGCTCGATGAGCGCAGTATCATTTCTTCTGTATATCTCATATCACTGTATATTGGTTATCGTTTCATCCCTCTGCTTTGGGTCTCTGCTTCTTTCATGTTCTGCCCATGTGAAGACGTACCGCCTCTGTTAGGCAGAGTTTGCGCCACCTTAGAATTGTTCCCGATGATCATCGCTCCAAGCAGGGCACCCGCAATCTTGCTCATCCAACCAAAGCGTCCGAATACCATGAAGGCGGCAGCCACCAGTCCGACGATGCTCATACCCGACACGTTGCCCTTGCCGATATTGCCAAAGAGATTGCCTATCATGTCGCATCCTACGCCTCCGAACATATTCCTAAAGAAATCACTGATGCCGCTGAACTGGGTGTCCATCTTTCCGGCTACAGTGTTCACCGCATCAACGGCTTCACCAGCCTTGCCCGTCAGACGTTGCACATCGTTGGCGGTTTGTGCCACCGCTTCCGTGGCATTCTCGCCGATGACAGCATCACCTACGATGCGTGCCACGCTCTTGTCTGTGGTCAGCTTCTCCCATGTCACATAGCCTGCGGCACTACCCACTGCGGCCGTCTGCATAGCCTTGCCGGCTCCCATAAGGGTGCGTTGCGGGTGGAGTGCCGCACTGCCTAAGGTCTTTCCAGTTACTCCGATGACATGGCCAGTACCTCGTGCCGCCTTGCCACCATATTTCAATAATGAACTCCAAAATCCCATATCTTATCGTTTTTTAATCACGGTTTGACTTCGTCTTCTTCTGTCACGACTCGGCATAGCTCGAACAAGTTCGGCTCTGCTCTCGCTGCTCCATCAGTTTACGTTCTTGCCCACCTGCTTCCACCGCCTCTTGGCAGCCGCTGCTATCTCGGCTTTGTTCGCTTTGGTGGGTCTTGCCCCTTCGTCTATCTCCATCCAAACATCGCCCATGGTGGTGTATTTCACCGCCCTCGTCAGTCGCTTCAACTGCTTGTTCATCTTCTTCAGTTTGGGTCGGATGCCGAAGACTATCTCCACACGCTCCTTCTCGGTCATCTTGTTGCCCGACAGGCATACCGTGCGTATGTCATTAACTATCTCGATGCTGTTCATAATCAGCTCGCGGTATATCTTGTTGCGCTTGGCTGACAGGGCTACGGCAAGTCCGTTGGCAGGATGGGCATCCAACTGCGCCACCAATCCACCCATATTGTCCACCAACTGACCTATCTCGTGATAGAAACCATATATCTGTGCGGCATAGCTGACGATGGAACGGAAGGAGTCCAGATAGTTGTTGAACTCCCGCTGCAGGTCGGTAGTGGCTTCCACTTCCTCCTTGGTCCAGATATGGCCGGTGGATTGTAGCAGCATCACTTTCTCCTGATTCTTCAGTTCTTTCTCCGCCTTGTTGGTGTACATCAGAATCATCCCCGCAAGAGTCGGGTCGTTCTGCGCCCGCACTCCTGCAAAAGATGATATAAACATAAAAATGGCAATTGATATGAAATACTTCATGACTGATTCCTTTATCGTTAATCACTGATGGTCATACGTCCTGCTCTGCGCCATCTGCTAAGGGCTTGGGTGGCTATCTCTCCATTGCTTCGGTCTATCATCCCTGCCGTCACGCCGTTCCACACATCGGTCATGGTGTAATATCGTATAGACAGATAAAGACGATGCAGCTTCTTGCTGAAGGCACTCAGCTTGTCGTTCAGTGCCCACAGCGTCTTGCTCCTTTCCGCACCAGTCAGCATGTTCTCTTTGCCTCCTTTGGCGACTGCATCTTTCAGCAGTGTGAAGACGGACACCAATTCCGTGGCGGTCTCCATATACAGGTTGTTCATCGAGAGGGTGGCAACGATGCCTTGCGGATTATTGTTGATGGCCTTGCGCATCTTACACAAGGTGATGAATATCTTCACTCCATCGTCGTACAGATAGGTACAGGCTTTGAGGGAAGAGGCATAACCACTGGCGGTTTTCAGATAACTGTTGTACTTCTTCTCCCATTCGTGTATCTTGGTGAACTCTGCGGCGATGGTATTCTGCAACAGGGCAGTCTTGGTCTGACCTTTGATTTCCTTCTCTATCTCACCGTTGATGGCTTCGTTGCCCTCTGCTAATGCCATCCATTCCAAAGGGTTGGCAGTCACAATCTGTGCATGGGCTGACGGCACGCTCAGTACCAATGCCACGACAATGAACCAAATCTTATCTATTCGTAATCTCATATACGCCCTTTCTTCGTTTGTTCGTTTCTACTCTTGTTCGTATCACACTCACCACGTCATAGCTGTTGCTGATGCCGGTCATTTCCAGTTTCGGTGTCGTTCTATCCATCGACAACACGGTCACGCTTT